>Ga0163144_10013634_pt1 | contig 16946 bp, 16 predicted proteins | sample OliLak19BULKMAT1_FD_123175 | JGI IMG/M metagenome (GOLD analysis project Ga0163144, IMG submission 123175) | Freshwater microbial mat bacterial communities from Lake Vanda, McMurdo Dry Valleys, Antarctica - Oligotrophic Lake LV.19.BULKMAT1 | ecosystem: Environmental > Aquatic > Freshwater >... | reverse complement strand
TGTTTGATTATTCAAAATATAATTTAAGTAAATTCTGTAAATACGACTATATGATTTGCCCCATTCATCGCAATGATCGTCTTTTTTGCATTTGTGCCAAGACATAACATGAGAATATTCATGGATAAGAATGTCGATTGCTTGTTCTTCTTTAAGCTTGTTGGAGATCCTAATAAGATAGTGGTCTTCCAATTGGCCACAATCACCGAAACGGTCGTCTGGTACTTTGACCCTACGAACTTTCACCGGCATATCAGCCGGACAGTTCTCTTTGAGAAGTCGGACTATTTGACGATAGTATTGCATGGCACAATTATCTACAGATTGTGAATTTCAAAAATTCACTGCATAGATAGTTGTAACATCCAGACGAGGACCAAATGGCTCATAAAGAAGAAACATACGAACAATTTTTAGAAACGCTTAGTTCTCAACTAGGCAGAATGAAAAGACTTGATGCTACCTTGGGTCAAACTCCACAAAGTGTTTATCATGGTGATGATCATCCTGATCAAGATGAGGAAGATGATCTTATCCGTCCAAACAATCAAGCCCATCTTGTAAGAAGTTTTAGCAATAGAAGAGCAAAATGGGACGAAACTCCAGAAGAAGAAAAACAACAGCAATATCCTGTTGACATGTCAATGGCAAGAAATCCAGAAAGAAATGCTGCTGATGTATCCACGAAAAACATGAGGTTCAAGGGTGGATATTCTACCGACATGGGCCGATATCCACAGAACAGAAAAGAAGAGCCTACATCTTCTGTTGGTTTAGAGCCACGAGTAGAAATGAATCGTGTTAAGAAGATGATCAAGGAAAAAGAAACAGAACTTCACGAACTGCAACAAAAAAAGGTTCAGTTAATGAGGAAGATCACTGGTCGTCTTGAATCAAACAATAACAAATTTGAGGACAACGTGGCGTTCTTCCAAGAGTGGAATAACTGGAGTGAATACAAAGAAGAACGTGATCCAAATGAACCGGGCACTCCAGAATGGAATGCTCTTAAGGCTAAAAAACACGCTAATGAAACAAAAAGAAGAACACTCTTTATGCCTTCTTCAAAAAAACAACCAACTTGGGATGCTACTAAATCAGACAATAGATATCATGGGCATGGCGAGTAAACAAAAAAGGGGACCAAATGGTCCCCTTTTTTATTGCACGAAGTTGACGATCACTTCATCCGCCAGTAATCCATGAAGTTCCTTGAACTCCTTGACGTGTTCTTCTCTGTCTTCCCATATCTCTACAACTTCGATCTCTGGATACACCTTCATGTATTGTTCCAATATCCAGATCTTCCATGGCAGAGTGTCAGTCGGCTTGTTCCCTTTCGGGCGTGGTCCGTTCTCTCCCATGAAATGACAAATAACATCTGGGTCAACATTCTTGCAGAACAATTCTCCTTCTTTGGATTTTGTTCTTTCGACCTTCAGCAATTTGCCATCATCTGCAATTCTCAGAACTTGAGCTTGGATGCCAGCGTGGCGACCTGTCATCAGCAGAGTCAGACTCTCTGGATTGGCTTTGCTTTTGTGAAAAGCCTCTACAGTTTCTGCGATAAACATTTCGGCAGGAGCAGGCATCGGGACAAGTGGCGGAGACAGAGTTTCCGGCCTCCCGTACCATCCCTTGCGGACCCCAACGTATCGCTTGTGTTTACGAGTCAATTCTCGTGACATTTTCCTTGTTTATGATCCAAGGCAGTCCTGTGTGATCTTCGTATTTTTTGCGGTTCTCTCCGGTGTCGAGAGGGTTGCGAAAGAGAGTTCCGTCAAAATCAAATACGTCTAATTTGCGTGGCATCATTGCCTCCTTTACAGTGCAATCATTGCACGAAACACGATGATACAGTAAAATCATAGCTCAAGCAAGACACTTTCAGCAAGCAAAGGTTCGCAATGTACATTCCAGATCCGATAGAACAGATGGAAGCCAGAATGGATCGTTTGGCTCATGAATGGGATGTGGCACAAAGAGATGTGCCGCAAGGATCGTTTCGTTGTCCTTATTGCAGCAATGTCCATTCGTATGAACCCATCCAGTCTGGACCCGGCCCAGATAGTCCTGCAATGTGCTACGATTGTCTGCCAGATGATCTTAAGAAAGCGTATGACGAATTTGAGGGCAAATAAAAAAGGCCAGTACAAGTTTTGTACTGGCCTTTTTGGTTCCATGAACCTTAGACTGGCTTCATGTATTCCATGTGCTTCTTGAAGTTGTTCAACTCCAAGTTCTTCTTTCTTTCTGAGATTCCGTCCATGTTTTCTTGACCTGTGAATGGGTCAATCAAATCTTGGAATTCGTCTGCAATCTTCTCAGATCCATCATCGCCAGTAACACGGTGTTTGACACGAGGACTCTTGGCATGGGAAAGAAAAGCGTCAACTACTGATGGGTCCAGACCACCGAGCTTTGTGGCGAACTCTCTCAACTTTCGTCCAGATACTCCACTGCTCATGTAGCCTGTCGTCAAATCGTTGAGTTTATCTCCATCCAGTTGTTCGCTCATTCCGAGTGATTTGATTAGGAAGGTGATCTTCTTTTTCTCGTTGTCATCAAAGCCAATATCTTCGAGAGCTTCTGGTGGATTGTTGCGAAGCATCCAAGCGATTGGCATGTCCTTGTCTCCAAGTTCTGACAATTCTTTTGGAAGATCTCCATCAAGATTCTTACCGGGGAACAACTTGTCCATCAGGCCAAGATCTCTGAACAATTTCAGATAACCTCTGGAGTCAGAATCATCTTTGTCCATGCCCTTGCGGAACTCACCCATCATTGTCTTGCGATCCAGCTTGCTGAGTCCGTCAGCACTTTTTCCGATGATGTCTCTTTCTTCGGAAGGAATCTTCTTTGGGTCTCCATAGCCGTGCATGAATCGAACATATCTCAGGAGTCTCTTAGGATCTTCCTTCAACTTCTTGCCGAGGTCGCCAACTGATGCAATCCTACCAGACTGCAAGTGGTGAATTCCGCCGTGGAAGTCATTCAATTCTTTGTTTGGGCCATTGTCATTAGACAACAGGATGTACATGCTGTTGATTGTGAAGTCACGAGATGCAGCGTCTTCTCCTTGTGTGCCCGGTTCCATATCTTTGTCAACTCCCCTTGCAGTCTTGGAGAAGACTTCCAGAGAGAATTGATCTTCATTGACTCTCACGCCGAAGACGAATGGACGACCGTTCTTGTTGGCTCTTTCGACCCAGAAGAATTGCTTGCTACCTTCTTTACGGTTTGGATGAGCGGTTTTGCCAGTATTGGTCTTTGGCGTGCCATCATCCTTAACGAACTCAAAACCATTCTGCTTCAACAGATGGTAGACTTCATCAGGAGAGGCATTTGTGCCAAGTTGCACATCTCTGGCCTTCTTTCCTTTGAGATGGTCTCTTACGGAGCCGCCTGTCAAGAACAGCTTCTTGCTGCCGATCTTAACTGGCTTGTCGTCTCCGCTGCCATCATCTCTGGACCAACCCCAGTTTCCGCCGCCTTTGAAGGCTCTGACAAGAGGGGCTAGGTTTTTGTTTTTGCCATAGTGTTCAGATTTCGGATCGTCGCTTACTTGAAACGGTTCGAAATCATTGCCATCGCCGAGAGAAATCTTAGCACCCAGTGGCTGTGCTTCGCCGCTCTTGTCTTTGTTTTCGGCTGACTCTCTCAAATTTTTGTATTCTTGAAACTTCCAAGTCTTCATATTCACTCCAACAAGGTGTATTAACTTCTGATGTTATGTATGCTGGAAACGCACCAAATCCAGTTATTGTTCTGTCTCAGTTCTCAGAACAGTTTCGATCCGCATACTCGGCAGATCGTGGTTAGGGACAATCAGTCGCCTGTTGCCCTTGTAGATATAGAAGGTTGTTTTGTTGATTGTCTGACGGACAATCCGAGCCTTCCTGTCTCCACCTAAAATGACCTCATCATCTACATTATAGTCTCGGCCCCAATAGAACATCATTCCTGTCACAACACTTTCCAACAGGTTTTTGAAGAACAAGGCTGCACCGGCGATAAAAAACCACCAGAAATAATTGCTGATGGTTGAGTCAACCATTGACTTAATGATCAGAATTGATTTTTCATCCATAGATTTTAAGGTACGGCGGGGGCCTGCAAATTGAGTTTCATTAACAACCAAGCTGCTAAGATCACCCAAACAAGTTGAATTACGAAACTCATGATCTTGTTCCAGCGATCTTGATTTTGTCCAGATGATGATTCCACCTGTGTCAATCTTTTGTCGATAACAGTAATTTCTTTCTCGCACTCTGATACTTTTGAATCTAAGAACTTCACATCTCTGGATTCAAGCACCACAATTTTTTGCATGGCGAGATTATGGGAACCAAATAATGATTCAATTCTGTGCTCAAGATTAGATTGGTTTGTCTGTATGGCTTTTACTCGTTCGTCAATTCTGGTGCTCAAATCGAAGAGCTTCTGAATATTTTCGGACGATTGTGCCAAGATTTGAACAGAGATGTCGTCTGACATAGATCCCCCTTAATATACACGAATCACCCATATATACCTTAACCATGACAAACAATAATGATCCAAAAGTAAAAACGGAGACCGAAGATCAAGAAATCATCGAAGAAATCGTTCAGCAAGAGCTTGATGAATTTGATGATATTGAAATCGAGAGCCTCATTCCATCCATGACAGTCAGTTCAGAAATGATGGACATGCCAGAGAAAGAGTGTATCGTCAAAGACGAAGAAGTCTTAGATCTGTACGAAGAAATTCTTCAGAACTGTAGAAAAGATCGTGAAAATGCCAGTGAGGTTCTCACAACCTTCTTAGATATGGTAATGAATGATGGAGACGCCAGTTCTGCCAGCAAAGAAGCAATCGTCAACTTGTTGAAAATCCACAGTGATGTAAACGACAAGATGGCCAAGATCGCCGACCTGAGAACCAGAATCAAGCTGAAGGAAAAAGACACATACCCAAGGTATCTCGCAGCCCAGCAGAACAACAAGGTGGTCATTGAGGGCAGCAAGCGTGAGATGATTAAGACAATCAACAAATTGGCCCAGAGGAAAAAGAATGACAAATCGAATTAACGAACTTGAATGGCTCAGTGGTCTTCCACTCGTCGAAGTAGATCTGCCCGGAGTTGGTGGCTCCCCAAATGCCGCTGCTGGTGGTCCGCCAATGAGTCAGCCCGGTGGTCCCGGAGATCCTATGGGGCAAGACATGCAATCCCCCCAAGACCAGCCAAATCAAATGACATCTGATCCTCAATCAATGGAAGATCTGTCGGATGACCCTCAACATCCAGATATGCCAGAAGAAGGCGATGGACAAGATGACTTTGAAATCTGGAAGATCAAATTTGTGAAGGAATCCATTAAGGGAGATCCTAACGCACAGATTCAATCCATCATGAGCATCAGAGATCGTCAGCTTGAACCGTCACAGAGAAAATTTGTCGAAGACAACCTCGATATCAACTTCCTGCGTCAGAACGCCAACATCTTTCAAACATCAAAGGATATCCGAGCCTTAATCAAGAAAGAATTCGACAGAACCAACCCAGCCACATCAGTTGTGAATCACATCAACACCACATTGGACACCTCTCCAATGTTGAATGAAGTTTACGTCAAGATCAGCGGACTTGGTGGGGCCAAGGGCGATATGCACAGAAAATTTGTCGCTGCTCTAATTGGAGGGGTTCAAGTTGGCAGTGGTGGAGCTAATGAAGATGTCGTGTTTGAAGAAACTGATTACTCAATCAGGTTATCAACAAGATTCAATTCACGTTGGGGCGATGTGAACATTGGTCGTTGGTATCTGCGTGAGGATGATCCAGACAGATATCTCAAAGAAGCTGAACTTCGTCGTCTTGAAGGCGGGAGTCCAGAAGAGAAGGATGTTCTGAGACGACGCATTGTTTTGGAATCAATTTCTGATCAATTCAAGGAAAGAGCATTTGTCATCAATGTTGTCAATCAAGATGGGGCAGTTTGTCATTTGGCTTGGGATCTTGGGAGTTGTTTGAGAGCAGCCTTCTTGGACGGCAAGCTGGTTGTAAGAACCGGAAACAATGACAACAAAGAAGCTTTCATTGATGAAGAAGGTTCAATCATTACTGTTCCGCACATGTGTATTAACTACATCAAGGAGAGCGGAGATCTTGACCAGAAGGGAAAGATGGGAATTGAAGAAATTCAGTTCATCGACTACCGAGACGGCACGCTGTATCTTACAGCACCTTTGGATATTGTGAAAGAAGCCGCTGTGTCATTACAGGGAATGATGTACAAGGAAACTCTATGGCAAGGGAACCCAACTGATCTTCTAAGAGTTCAGAGATGCGTTCCATCTGTGCCGGAAATTTTGTTGAGGCAGTGCTAATGGGATCTTTCAAAGAGTTCATTACAGAAAACGCCCAACAAGAAGAGATAGTCAAAAGGGCGATGACCAGATTGTATTACCAGAAGGGATACGATCCAGAGACTATTGGCAAAATGCCAATTCAGAATTTGATGCAAGACATTCAGGAGTTGGGGCTGTTGCCTGAGCCATCTGAAGAAATTCAATTGGAGAGGTTTGCTGCGATGATCAAACTGGCAGCAAACTTAGCTCACAACAATATGCCGATAACACCACCTAGACCACAGGACTAACCATGAGACGCAAAAGTTTTGGCGAATTTGTAGACAAGAAGAAACGTGAATCCGTAAAGCAACTCGAAATCTTGAAGAAGGTTCTGGAGCAAGGCGGAATGCGTGTGGACAACTTCGTAAGTCCAGATGCTGATGATGAGCCTTACATTTACTGCGTCAGCCCCACAAGAAACGGAAGTTTCGATGGAATCAGAATATATAAGATAGGCGATCAACTCGCTTTCCGAGTCCAAAAAGAAAACAAGACCCACCCATATGGCTCGGCCTATCCTCTTCCAGTAGAAGAAATGTTCAATGATTTCCTCAGCGACGAGGGAACAGATCAGAGACAAGCTGGCAAGAAAGTCATGGAAGCTGTAATAAAAGAAATCAGAAGATTCTTTGAGAAAAGCATAGAAGCTGAAAGCGACGAAAGAGAAAGGAATATTGAATCAGACAAAGATGGTTCTGGCAATGTTTCGATTGGTTCTACCAGCGGAACAGATTATTCTGCGACAGTATACAACAAATCTTAAGAGGCAAAGTAGGTTATAGTGGTAGGCTTATTTGACTCATACAATCCAATTGAAAGAATAGCAACAAATCAACATGGTCCGAGTGTTAACAGAATCACTCGTGGCTCGTTGATTTCGTTTCATTACCCACAAAGCTATGCCATGATTCCCAATGTAATTCATGACCCATACCCAATGGTCATAATTACAGATATTTGGCCAAAGTACATTCGTGGAGTAAATTTGCATTACCTGACGTTCCCTTATGTTAAAAGACTGCTAACTACATTTGCTGGCAAAAGCTTCAGTTATCTTAACATCAAAAATGACAGATACATGGCGAATGCTTTCAGAATGTATGTCAGGGCAGGAGTTAAGCAACCAAAGAGACTTGATACAGAATGGTTGATTGGCGTGTTGGGCAGTGTTAGATCTTTTGGTCCGGGCGAACTAGAGCAAATTAGAGCCAACATACAAAAACAGATACAAGCAAGATTACAAACAAAGGCAAATGAGTTGACTTCCTACGAGCAATGGAGGAAGGGACTTACAGAATCTCAGCAGAGACAGTTTAGAGGAAAGGGCCTTGAGGCTCAGAATATCATCATGGGCGGTCAGGATAGAAACTTGATCAATCAGCCGCCAGAACAACAGGTTATGCCCGACATGGGTCCAGAACCTGAACCGAATTCGTAACGGAGAATAATGGCACAAGATCTATTTGGAAGAGATGCTGGCAACGTGGATGCTAAGTCCATGATGCAATCGCTTAGCGGCAAAGTGTCTCAAATTCTGGAAACCAAAGATACCAATGCAGAAACTGCATTGGCTAAGGTCGTTGATGCCGTAAACAGACTGGCATCTAAGATTGATCCCGGTGCCAAAGAAGAATCCAATGGGGTTGAGAGATTTGCCAATTCTGTAATTCAATGCTATCAAGAAATTTTCAAGAAATCAGGCAAAGAAGGAGAGAAGAGATACAAGGGAGAATCCGTAGAAGCCAAACTCGGAAGGAAAGCAATACAGCAGATCGTCAAGATGGGTGCTAGTCCAAATACATTCTGGGTTGGCATTGGTCACTTCAATCAAAAAGCAATTAGCCAATTTAAGAGGGTTTTGGTTGATTGTGGAATTTGTGGGTCTGGAGCAAAAATTGTTGACACTCTAAATCAAACAGCAAAAAAAGATAAAACCAAACAAGCAACACAAGAGGTCGCAAACGCAGGACTGCCAGATGTCGGTGATGGCGGTGCAATGGGAGGTGGTCCGGGCGGCGGTGGTGGTAATTTCCAACATGTTCTCGGAGGGTTGAAAAATGTTGGTCTGATTATATCTGGATGGATAGCCGAAATTGGCAACATGTTCGAGACAAAACTCACAGATTCATACAAAGGCGTGATGATTCACAGTAATAAACTAAGAGAAAGTCTTAGAGAAGTCATTTTCCAAACTCAAGGCTACAGTGAGACCAACAGAGCCATGGAAAAAGATTTCATGGATCTCAACCAAGCCACAATTTCCTCTGGAGTCTCCGCTGCCAAATTTGACGAGCAGTGGATAAAAAACTTGAAAACTGGTTTTGGATATATGAGCAAGGCAGAGAAAGGTGACAAGTCCAGAGAACAAATTCTACAAAGACAAATCAAAACACATAAGTCTGTGCAGACATCCGCTCTCAATACCGCTGCAACCTTGGGCATGAGTGTCGATAACACTAACGATATGTTCATGAGTTGGCATATGCAACTCGGAATGTCAGCCAATCAATTGGCGAACATGGGCCGATCCATGAAACAGATCTCTTTATCAACAGGAGTCACAGGAGTCAATCTGGAAAATGCAATGAAATCTGCTGATGCAGTCATGAAGACCATGAGAGACACTGGGTCTCTTACAGACACTGCTGCTGAAAATGTCATAAACATGTCTGCTCTTGCTCAAAAGCATGGAGTAGAAGATACAATGGCCCCTTTGCTTAAGGCAATGTCTGGCGGTTCAAATTTGGATAAGGCCGATCCGAAGACACAGGGACTGCTAAACTCAATTATGTATGGAAGAGGGACCGAAGGCAGCGATGGAATGTATTGGAGTGTTAAAAGTGGAGATATTCTTCAAGACAGAGAAAAGATGGCACAGGGTCAATCCAACATGGGAAACAGAGCAAGAATGGCCTTAAGAGCGTCTGGGGTTGCTAATGCAGACACAATGGATCTCAGTAATATAACCAAAGCCATGAAGGATATGACATCAAAACAAAAGAGTCTTGTTCAGAACAACTTCGAGAACATAGTTAGAGCATTACCCGGTGAATTTGAAAGAGTTTTCAGAGTTTTCGAGGAAGGCAAAAAGACACAAGGCGAGAAAATGGTCGATGTCACAAAAGAAATTGCTCTTGCAAAAGCCAGAGGATCAGGTGGCACAGATGCGACCAAAGCTCTTGTTCGTAAAAAGAACGAAATGGAAACCGGAAACATTCAACAGGTGTTCGGCAAGATATCAGATGAAATGAAAGAAGGCAAAACACTAGAGCAAGCCAAAGAAGCAGTGTTCAAGGAAACAGAAGGAAACTTCGGAACAGATTATGCAAATGAATTGATTAAAAAAGACTTTGGTGGCTCAGCAAACAAACTCATGTCAGGTTTACAAGAAAGAGCGAAAGCATCTGGCAAAAACCTGAATGATGTTCTTACATCTAAAGGCATGTCTGAGAAGAATGTTCTTGCTGCATTGAAGAATGGAACCAAAGATCAAAGGATCACAGCCGCAGAGGTTCTTGACAGTGCAATGGCAGAAATTGGACAAGCTGAAAGTGCCAACAGAGATCCAATCACAAAAATCAATGATGGCATTCGGTTAACCAACAACTACTTGCAACGGATTGCGGACAGTTATCTTTTCGGCATTAGTGACACGCTATTACAAATTTTGTTCTATGGCACAAAGCTCGCCAGCTTGGCCGGAGTTGCAATTGGTCTTCTCACATATATGCTTCCAATGATGCTTGGAAGCGGACTAGGAACAAAAGCACTCGCAGCCGCAAGAACATTAATTCCAGCGGCAAAAACAGCACTTGCATCTGCTGGAGCAGCCGCAAAAACAGCACTTCCATCTGCTGGCGGCATTCTAGGTCGTGCAAAAGGATTTTTTGGATTCGGCGGGTCTGCCGGAGCTAAATCAGCCATGGATATTACGACAGCAGCACATGCTGGTGCTACAGCAACTGATACTGTTGGTAAATCTGGATTATTAAAATCAGCATTAAAATCACCAAAGGGTAAAGCTGGAATGATTATAGCTGGCGGTGCCTTGTTGACTTATGGTGCTTATAAAATGTTTGGTGGAGGAAAGTCAGAAGCCGCTCCAGCAAATGTTGGCGGTGCTGGTATAGGTGTTGGAACATCAGATGGAATTACACAAGTTCATGTGGTGAATTGGCCTGATTGCATTTGTGGCGGAGGTGATGGAACTGGTGTTGGTGGCACTGGCACTGGAGGAAAAACATTCAACAACACAGTAACACCACCTGCTGGAATAACCCCGACACCACCTGATGAAGCATTAGCAGAGGCAGAAGAACCAGCAGGTGTTATTGACTATGCTTTTACAGGATTAGAAGCCGCTCTTACAGCATCCACAGTCAAGGGATTGATCACGCCTGTTGCTGCTGTTGGCACTACAGGGGCTGCTGGAACTATTGCCAAGACTGGAATTGTGGGAACGGTTGGTAAATTTCTTGGGCCTGCATTTGTGGCACTTGAAGCTGGACTTGGCGGAATAAAAGGCTATGGACAAGCAGAAGAAACAGGACATGGAAAAATATATTCAGCATTGCTTGGAGCAGTAACAGGCAAAGCCACAACAGGAACAGAAGCTGGAACCATGTCTGGATTGGTGAGTAGTTCTCTTGGCCTTCAAAGGGGCGGCAATGCTGATGAACTTGTTGGTGCTTACGGAGCAATGGCTGGCGGAGCAGTCAATGGAGCAATCATTGGTGCATCAGTTGGTGGCGTCCCCGGAGCATTGATTGGTGCTGGAGTTGGTTCTGCCGTTGCAGGAACAGCAGAAGTTTCTAAGGTTTGGTCAGAAGGATATGTTATTGCAGATAGATTAAAAGATTCTGCCGAAATAATGACTGCCGGATATGAGATACGTCAAAAACAATTGGTTGATGAAAAATCAATCAATGGCGGCACATCTGAACTAATGAAATTGTTGGCAAGCAAAAAAGATTCTCTTCTTGGTCAACAAAAGAACTTGGATATAAGTTCAAAACAATACAGCGATCATTCCATACCAGAATGGCTTGACCCATCTACTAAAGCATCCAGACTTGATATGGAATATGACCAAAAAATTCTGGCAACAACACAACAAGCAATTTCTGAAATAGAATCTAAGTTAAAACAAATGAATGTAATCACAGGAGCATCTGCTGTGAATGCACCAAACATTCCTTCATTTGATGTTGGAACAAGTGAAATTGTTAATAGCGGAATGGGAAACAGAGCAAGAATGGCCTTAAGAGCGTCTGGGGTTGCTAATGCAGACACAATGGATCTCAGTAATATAACCAAAGCCATGAAGGATATGACATCAAAACAAAAGGGTCTTGTTCAGAGCAACTTCGAGAACATAGTTGGAACATTGCCCGGTGAATTTGAAAGAGTTTTCAGAGTACAAGAAGGAACTCTTCTTTCAAGTCCTGTAACAAATCTCATGGAGAAGGCACAAGAAAAATCTAAGCAAGAAGAGAAAGACACAACAGGAAAAGACGACAAATCTTTGCCTGCCGATAAGCTTGAAAAAGCCTACGAAGAAATCAATCAAAAATCACTGTCTGAAGCTAGTGACGGAATCGGTCTTGGACTTTTTGACAATGACAACATCGGAGGAGCATTTGAAGGAGGTGTTGGTGCTATGACATCAGAAATGTCTCAATCAGAAAATGAATATTCAGAACTCGTTGATGCCGCCGATAGATTGATTGACGCATTGTATTACGCAAGCGAATCAAGAGAACAATCATCTGGCGGAAGCTTGGGTCTTGGATTATTTGATACAACCAACATTCTTAATGCAATGGAAGATGGCGTCAACATGATGGTTTCTGGTGTTTCCAATACATTCAATTATCCTTTGAAGGTGATGAAGTCTGTTGCAGACACAATAAACGCTCCGGGTCAAATGATTAACAACAGATTAACAAGTGCTTTCGCAGATAAGTCAAAGGCAGACAAGTCGGATTCAAGAGTGGCTGATGCTGGAAAATCCATGTACTATTCAGACACCATAGAAAACATGACACAAGGTGTTGGCAATATGGTGGACTCTCTGATGAACACTCCTGTTGGAAAAACAATTGTTGAAGCTGGTCTCAAGGCACAAGCTTCAACAAATCTTATGGATTACTCTGATGATACAAAGGCACAAGTTTCAACAAATCTTATGGATTACTCTGATGATACAAAGGGAAGTGTTGCTACTTCAATGTTCAGCATTTCTGACTCAGAAAACAGAGTCGCTCAAGAGAAGTATGGATCTATGCCTTCTGGGTCGATCCCCGGAATGTCTGGAGTTGAAGATTATCTTGCAGAAGAACAACACATGATCAAGATCATGATCGAATACTTGGCCAAGATTGAGAGAAACACATCTATAATCAAAGGATCTTCAAGCAAAAACATTGGCCCAAAAACCAATGGACTTCCGCAACCAGAAGGATTGAAGATGAGAAGAATTTCTCAAGAACAAAGTTCTGGAGAATGGGATCTGACATTTGGCGATTACTCTCCAAGCGTCACAACATAATTGGTGAAATATGAAAGCTACAAAATATGGAAGTCTAACACCTCTGGATGAGTGTTGGGTCAACGTCCCAATTCCTAAAGGATCTAAAGGTTCTGGAAAAATCATCTTCAATAGTTTACCAGACATTACAGATGCTAAGACTGCCGTATACAACAATGAAGCCATCATCGGAAGATCTACTCCTCTGTACACATATTCTCACTCTGGAGATAGAACAATTGGCATGACAATGCACTTTTTTGTTGTTGACAAAAAAGATGTTGAAAAAAATCTCAATTATTTAAAAGTCATTCAAAGTGCTGTGTACCCAAGAAAAGGAAATGGTTCTTCTCCTTTCGTGCCGCCAGTTATTTGTCAAATAAAATGTGGGTCAATCTTAGCGAATGAGCCACTTTGTTGTATATTGCAATCTTACAGCGTTAAGTTCCCAACAGAAGTAGCATGGGACGAGGAAACTTTCTGTCCATTCAGGTTCGATGTAGAAACATCATGGATTGTGGTTTACACGTCAGATGAACTTCCAGACCAGAAAAGAATATATGAATCGGGGAGATAAACAAACATGATCAAGATAGAAGTCTCGCCAATTCTGGCAAAGAATATTGTGGCCACTGGAAGTCGATACATAGATTCAAAAGTCTTGTATTATGGCGACAAAAATTTTGTCACTTTTGAAACTTACAAAAGAGTTCCATACGTCAAGATAGGAGACGAAAAGGTAATGTTGATCACCAAGGGGGTTGAATATAGACCAGACCTTGTTTCGTTTGATTACTATGGATTCTCTGATGTGTGGTGGAAAATTCTTGAAGCGAATGGAATGAAAGACATATATGACTTCAAGGCTGGTGTCACAATTATTTTGCCGGGGAGATTCTAATGCCATTGGTAGGATGCACAACAAATTATAAATGCGGACCTCTTAAAACTGTTCATCCCGGACACACATTGTCTCCTTGGGTCAGATGCACATTCGGTGATGGTGGCGGATCTATGATCACTGTCGGCAATGAATCAAGCCCTTCTTTAGATAACTCAGCAGTAATCAAGAGCTTTAATTACGGATTTTCCAGCGGTGTCGAATGCAAAATAACTATTCATGACACAATGGGAAGTTCTCTTTCAATATTCTTAAACAATATGATGAGAACATTCAAAGACTCTTCCGATAGAGTGGTTGAGTTTGAATGGGGATGGACCAATGCTGGATGCCATACGCCACCTCCGGCGATGAAGTCAAATAAGCATTGGCTAATGTTAAAAGGTCTTGAAACAAACTATGTTCAAGGAAAGTTCATACATGAAATCATTGCTTCGGATGTTCTCACAACATCTTTGCAAGGAGGTGTAGAAGAGATATATGGAGAGGATTCAAAAAACTCAATATTTCTTAAAGATGCCTTAAAGAAATTGTTTCTGGAAAAGCCAAACCCAATTGTTAAAGAAATCAAATATTGCAGAATGGAAGATGGAAAATTGGTTTGCGGTGATCATATTGGTTTCAAAGAAAATAATCCAAAGGGTCCAAAACACTGTTTTCGAGGAAACTCCGCCAATAAGCTAGAAACTGCTAAAAAATGGATCAGCGGCTGGGTCACAAACAACAAGGACAAGATTTTTGAGATGCAATACGATGACACGAAGAAGGGCGGTGCTGTGATGCTTTTAGAGCAGCCAACATTGGATTGCACAGAATCCAGTGTTCCAAGTTTGTGTATAGGAACATACATCGTGAATGGAGGAGAAGATTCTCCAGTCATTGAATTCAACCCAAGAATCAAATGGGACTTTGGACCAGTGGGAGCAAATGGTGGAAATGTTCCATCACACACAGTGCAAGATTCGGGATCTCCACAGAACAAGTCGATGGGTGTTGAAAAATGTCCGGGACAATCACGAAAAGGAAATCCGGGTGCTGGTCAAGTAATTTCCACACCACCAACAAACGCCCACACAGATATCCTCGGACCAAAAGCGACTTCCACTAACAATGTTGCGAACTCGAAACAATTGTTGTTAGATGGTATCCACATCATGGATTCTGGAATAATGGCGGACATGACAATTGTTGGAGATCCAAGATTCCCAACTAAAGCAGAAGGTGTTATTAATGGAAAAACAGTATCAATTGCCTTTGTTAATCCGTTTCATCTTTTGCCATCAAGTGACAATTGTGGAGACTGGTTAGCAAGACCTTCATGTAACTCAATTCTAAGCCAAAAAGATTGGTTCATTCTAAAAGTAAACCATAGAATAGAAGGTGGAACATACACAACTATTCTTTCTTTGAGGCTTACAAGTGATGGCCTCGACGCACCTGAAGGAACACATATAAAATGACAGATGAATTTGAAGCACTTCAAGAAAGAATAAAATACTTAGAAGAGGTTGTAAACAATCTTGGCTACGTCAATAAAGCTTCTAAGAAAACAAGATTCAAAAACAGAAGAACGCCAAATGTCATGTATGGCCTTACAAGGGCATTGTGCATAGAAACTGTTGATCCATGGAAAGAGAACAGAGTCAGATTCTATCATCCTGTTCTGCACGATCCAGAAACTACTGTTCTTGGACTTCCTTTTGCTTCGCCTGTTTCAAACATGGGAGGATTCGATGATTGTGGAATGAACTGGGTGCCTCCTGCTGGTTCTACATTAGTCATTTTCTTCGAGGGTGGATCAAGAGACGCAGCCTTCTATATTGGAACGACATGGCATAGAGATAGAGGTCCGGGTGGTTCTAAATTGCTAGATGTATTCCCTAACAGAGAGTATCAAAACATTTACAAAGGCCATCGAAAAGGATATTTGGTGGGACCAAATGATGAATCACAAGTATTCCCGCCGTGGAATACAGAAGGCACCAATGCTTCAGACATCGACGACATAACACAATACATAGAAGATCCTCTCGAACAAACAAGATCAACATATCCGAACATTTATGGATTCAAGACGCCAGAAAAGCACATGCTTAAAATGGTGGATGGAAACGCCAAGTGCAATCGTAGATGGAAGAGAATTGAAATGATGTCTGGTTGTGGCAACTGGATGATCATGAAGGATGACCATTTGCATTATGGTGGTCAATGGGCACATCCAGAATGTCCCCCAGATCCGGGCGGCGGATCTTTGGATGTTTGTTCAACAAATTCCAGTGACTCTCCTTACTTAACAGACTTTCAAGGCACTCCAATAGAAAAAGAATCTATGTGTGAGCCTAATTGTTCTACAACATCTGGGGTTCAATGTAGTCAAATTCTTGGAGGACATTCTAGCACGCCGGGACTACCTCCAGATGATCCGACGAAATACTACGAATCGCAGGGAGGAGCCAACAAGTTCTTTAAGCACAAAAACGAATGTCGTCCATACAAAGGTCCGGGCACTCCGCAGAACAATAAATGCAAGCTTCCACAATCTGGGATTCAATTTCTTTCAATTGGTGGCCACACAATGGTCATGGATGATTCCGTAGAAGAACCTTACGGAAAGCCGATTTGGGAAAGGTCTATGGAAGACTTCAACTTCGGTTGCAACGACAAATGTCTTGGAGTTTTTTGGATTAAGTCCATGACTGGTCACAGCTTCGTGATGAGCGATGTCGAAAAGGAGACAAAAATCCGAGGCGACATGAATTACATTCAATTGAAGTCAGCTACAGGTAATCTAATTGAATTGAATGATGAAACAATCGGTTCGTCTGAAGATTGCCAATGTCCTCCTAATCTAGCTGGACCAAAACGTGGAATCACAATGCGTAGCACAAGCAACCATGTTATTAGGATGATTGATCATCTTAATGAACAATGTGGTCCATGTCGCAAAGAAGGCGGAACTCCTAAAGCCAAAGCCACAAAGGCTTTCATTCAGATTAAATCTGGATATGGTTTGGAGATGAAGTTCAGCGACGACAATTCTCAAGAACAGACACAACAGCAATGGATTCAGATCACTCATCCACAATGTGTAGATCCGAATACAGATGAAAAGTGTAATTCTTG
>Ga0163144_10013631_pt1 | contig 16947 bp, 15 predicted proteins | sample OliLak19BULKMAT1_FD_123175 | JGI IMG/M metagenome (GOLD analysis project Ga0163144, IMG submission 123175) | Freshwater microbial mat bacterial communities from Lake Vanda, McMurdo Dry Valleys, Antarctica - Oligotrophic Lake LV.19.BULKMAT1 | ecosystem: Environmental > Aquatic > Freshwater >... | reverse complement strand
ATCCTGGTTCAGTTGAACCACATTATCCTGGTTCAGTTGAACCACATTATCCTGGTTCAGTTGAACCACATTATCCTGGTTCAGTTGAACCACATTATCCTGGTTCAGTTGAACCACATTATCCTGGTTCAATTGAACCACGTTATCCTGGTTCGGTTGAACCACGTTATCTGCTTGCCTTGAATGTCTGGTCCAGCAGAAGAGCCGAAAATAAAACAAGGCAACGCGCGTTACAGTTTTCTTTATTCCTCGACCAAATTTCCAATTGCATAGCACCAGATATCATTTACAATTTTACTATTAACTCATCGCAAATCCGTAAGCACACGCGAATCACCAAGGAAAACATAATGAGCACAATCGAAGACCTAGCTCCGATCGCTGAGCAAATCACCAAGGTGGTGGAAGTGCCTAAGGAAGAGGAGGGTGGGCTAGAACCATCCAATGCTTCCTTTTTGTTATCTCAGAACGAATTGGCAGACTTTTGTGCAATCACTTCTAATGCCATCTCGATGCAGAGTTCGAAGCTAGGAATCAAATCTTCTAAAATTAGAAACAGAGCGGCGTTTAGCTCTGGGCAAACTCGCCAGCTCTTGGCGTCGCGCGGCTTCACGTATCCAAAGGAAACAATCAGTTTCCAAATGCTCAAGGGTGGATCAACCAAAACAAGTTCGCTTTTTAATTTGGGAGTTCGTTTAAATCAGTACGGCGCACGCGTACTAGCTATCGACCTCGATATGCAGGGCAACTTAACAGATGCGTTTGGCGTAGATGTAGGGGACCGGCCCGTATTCATCGACATCGCCGAGGGAGATGCCACACTTCAAGAAGCGATCGTCCCTATCTCAGAGAATCTCGACCTTATCCCCTCGGATTTTGAAAATTCGACTCTTGATTTCTACCTGATTACCAAGCGCGTAAATGCAAAAACGTATATGCGCGACATTCTCTCTAGCGTCCGCGCTAACTACGACTTCATCTTGATCGATTGCAACCCAGCATTGTCCTCGTTGAATATCGCCATCGCCTTGGCGTCGGACCGGGTCATCATCCCAGTAAATCCGGATAAGTTCTCTTCCAAGGGTCTGCGTAAAACAGTGGAAGAGTTGGAAAGGGTGGGGAAGGAGCACTCAACCACGATTCCGTACAATCTTCTTTTCACTTTGTTCGATAGCCGCGAGGGGAGTTCGCAAAAGTATCTGATCGAGTACGGATCTAAATACGATGGGAAATTGATTGAGTCCGTAATTCGCAGAAACGTCGACGTAAAAAACGCTTTCGACTTAAAGCGTTCCATCTTTGACTATCCCAAAGCACTAGCCCGAGAAGATTTCGATGCCTTTGCAAGAAATCTTCTTCACGCACCCACTCAGTTAAGAGGGAATGCATAATGGCCGACCTCGAGGCACTCTTAAATAAAGCGCGAGAGAAGCAAGGTAAGAAGTTTCAAAAAGGTCGGCGTCCTGATCACATCACATCAGGGAAAATCACTATCGACGCCGACGGGAAACTCAAGGAACCCGCGCAAGCCACACCACCTGTGGACGCGGCTCCATTACCACCACCTGCTCTGAAACATACAGCTGCGCACCCCGTTGTCGCACCTCCAGTCGAAATGCCCGTGGCAAAAACTCAGGCCCGTCCCCCGACCAACCAAGTGCGAACCAATGTGGTTCAACGTGGTTCCACTGAACCAGATCCAAAGGGGTTCAACATGGTTCAAACTGGTTCCACTGAACCAGATCCAAAGGGGTTCAACATGGTTCAACGTGGTTCTGAACCTGGTTCTGAACCTGGTTCTGAACCTGGTTCAAAACAACGGGGAAAACCGCTCTTTGCTCCCGAGATTCCCGGTGGCGAAATCATGGTTCTAAAATTAATTGCTGAACTGGCGAGAAAACCTGACGAGCCAGTTTTCATTCAAAAATCTGCGGTGGCCGCAGCTTGCAGCATGACCGCAGAAGGCGCAGGGACAGCTATTTCCAGACTTCGCAAAAGAAACTTGCTCAAACTTGTCGGATTTAAGGCAGGACCTTTTGGAGGGGGATCTTCATATGTTTTATTAGATGAAGGATGGGAAGTTATCGCACGGTTTAAATCAAGACCGCTGGCCGGCAATATGGTTCAGAACCTGGTTCAGAACCAGGTTCATAGTAGTAGTAGTAGTTATTTAGATCCTTTAGATACTACTACTACTAAGCAACATCAGAATTTTGAACAAGGTGCGGCATCAGATCCCTCGATTGGAATCGATTGCGCGCCACTTGTGGAAATCGGATTTAAAACAAACCATGCGCGCCAGGCTTTGCGGGAAGGAATGGTTACTCCCGCCCAACTTCAAGAATCGATCCACCACTTCGCTTTCGATCTAGAACACAACGGCAAAGCCAAAGTTCTCAAAGGTGCCCCGCTAAACTTCTTCATGGGCATTATTCGAAAAGGCCCTTATGCGCCCCCTCCGAACTACGAAAGTCCCGAGGAAGCGCAGATGCGAAAATACTTGGAAGCCAAAGAAGAACAGGCGAAGCGACGACGTGAGATGGAAGATCGCGTTCGTACTGTGCAATGCGAAGAATGGCTCGAAGGATTGACTCTCGACGAAAAGCAAAGACTGGTACCGCCGAACGAATTTTCGCGACCTGGTTCCGCCGCTCACATGGCGCGCCTTCAGGAACACTTTCGAGAGCAGATTTGGCCTACGTTGAAAAAAAATCTTTTGCGGCCAAATAACTAAATTCTCTTTTCTGGGAGGAGCTTATTTCTTTACGCGGCGCGATTCGATTTTTAATGGCTATAGGTGAGTGTTTTGGCGGCTGCGAAGGGGAGCGGGATGATGAGTGTGAGTAACGCGGCGCGATCAGGTGTTCTTGTTGAAATTGGTTTCGTCGGAACGGAAAGATATAACCAAAGTTATACGACATTCAAGAGCAAGCCGCTGTAGCTGAATACGTAAGGGCAGGAATCATCGCGTGAAAGTACTGCGCGAGTTACTTCGCAAATCAGCGGAAGGGCAGGGAATGGGCTAGGTTTCACAAATAACGCGGTACTAAAAACCTGAATCGAAAATAAACTTTTAACCTGTGCCCAAAGCGAAATCTTTGGCGAACAGTCAACAGCTTAAGTTGCTTATGCCGAATCCAAATTTTGAAATTGTGGGAGTGTGGGAAGTTATCGGCGTTGAGCAGCGAGACTCCGGTGGTGTGATCAGGCTACCACTGGGTTCGCCGGTGGGAGGACATCTGATTTACACTCGAAGTGGTCATTTCTCGATTTCTGCCAGGGGAGCTGTGTCCACGAAAACTTCTGCTTCGTCGAATGCAGGGCCACAGAAGCAACTTTTCTTCGCTGGCACCTTTCAGAGGCTAACCAATAAGATTCTCCACAACATTGACGTCAGCTCGAACGCTCAGTGGACGGGAACCACGCGCGAATTCTTACTTGATTCGGAAGCTGACACGATAGCTCTACATCTTTTAGATGACCCCTTGGACCGGTACCCAGCAAAGTTGATCGCCGTGCGAAAGGCTTAGGGAAGATTCCTAGCTTATTGCCTAATGCTCGGCACCGGGCGTGCGGCTGGTCAGCGGAAGAGGTTTCCTTTTTTTTGTTCGCATAATGCGAACGTTTGCTCACTAGAGAAATGAAGAGTCTCGACCGTTCGCGAATTCCAGTCATCAGGCAGTCAATGCTGGCAAAGAGACTCTTGGATTTGCGTTTAACGGAATACGATTACATCTTATGGCGGTGATTGTTTGAGCTTGAAAATTCGCAAGTTTCTTCCTGTTTCTTCCGAAAAAGAGGTGAAATGGTTTCCTTCAACGCATACACGCCGACCCATGCCAAGACTAAGGAAATCCTGTTTCAGGAGTTTTTGATTCTCGGCTGGGACGGAATCAATAATGCGCATCTTCCGGCCTTTTCCTACAACATTATTAAATCTCTACTTAGCTTGGTTCCTCACCTGCCTAGAGCCACTGCGCTCGTCAGTGAACTTCATGAGCATGCCAGTTCAAAAAATCTAGCAAGGGTGGCGCGAGACCGGGAACCGAGACGTTCTGCGACCGAGGCCAAGCGTCGAATATTTAATGGCCTGCTAGTTCTTATTGCACATCACAACTGCTGGTCGGAGAAGTCCGATAAATCTCGATGGGTCGACCCTTCTCTCCTGGGTACTCTCGACGGTACTTGCCAAGTATTACTGCAACTTTCTGGTCGTCCAAGCACTGACGCACGGAAAGTATTGCTGTTTTGGAGCGGTGGCTGGAAGACTATAAATTCCCGACCGCCAGCAGGTTTTTCTCACGGGACGCTCGATTCCTTAATCGGATTGGTTCCCCATCTAAACGAAGACACTCTGCGAAAAGATCTCAATCAAATCATTAAGAATGTGAAAGCCGTGAATGCGGTACGGCAGTCCGGGGCCCGAAATACTTCCGCAATTCGCCAACTCTTTGATTCGCTATATCTCTTAGTCTGTCGACATAATGATTGGGCTAAAACTAGAGCGACTAGCCTCTACATCGACCCGAACCTTTTGCTCTCGGAGGAGGGCACATACAAAATCTTGCAAATATTTCGATTGGCCGCGTCCGGCGAGAGCCTAAACTCTGTCTTATCAGGCGCTGCAGGTAGCACCATGAAAAAAAGAATCTTGCGGAAACCCCCTGAAGATCCTGAAGCGTTCTTTATTCAGAGTGGATGGGAAGTGCTAGAAAAGGCGGGCCTAAAAGGTTTTTCCGTCGATACGGTAGGTGCCCTTCTGGTGCTTGGATCTCACCTTAGAATAAGCGCGCAGCAGTCCCTACGAAGGAATCTCGAGAAGACTATCAAGATAAAGAACTGCGGAGAGGTTGCCCGCCAAGGGGAATCCATCTCCGAGCGGTTTGATGCGAGGAAGCAGATATTTAGAGGTTTTCACAAAATCATTCTATTTCACAATGAGTTCGTCAAAGCTGGCGAGCCGGATCGAATAGTAGCCACCGATATGCTCTTGTCGAAGTCTGGGCTGAGACTTGCACTGTCGCGCATTTCCTTTCGCCCTAGTTTCAATTCTCGAAAATTTAATGGTTTCGCGTCTGGCGGCCTTAAGGCAATTAACGTTCAGAAGTTTGTGCCAGCAGGCGCGAGCTTCGTTGATTCGTTTATGCAGCTCGTTCCCCACCTTCAAGATTCTCATTCTTTAAGGTTCGAGCTTGCTCGCATTTTTCTTGAGTCAATGGACGCGAACAGAGGTGAGCTCTCCGAGCTTCCCGAAATCCAGAGGCAGATTTACGATGCTTTTTGCGCGCTCATTAGAGGGCACAATCATTGGGCAAGTAACTCTGAGCAGCGGTACCGAATCTCGTACCACCTGCTTCAGTCGAAGGAAGGAATGAACAAACTCTTAGCTACTTTTCACAAATGTTCAAAAAAAAGCAGTGGAAAGAAAGCCGCTTAGATTTTCTAATCAGCGCTCCGCGGTGCGCGTAAAACTAATAAACTGTTTATCTTGAGTGCTGAGGATGAATCGAAAAGGCGGAAAAGAAACTCGTTAACGCATTCCGCGAGTATTGCTGCCCGAGGTAGGAGCGCTAGAGCCAGTAGATTTATGACCCGAGGCCGGACCGGAATTGCTAAGCCGAGAAGCAGGAGCACCCACCGTTGTTGACGATAACTTGGTGTCAGAGAGTTTTGCTTCCCTGCGACGCTGATTAACTTCTTCTCGTTTACCCCAAAACTCCGTAACAGCATCATCTTTAGCGAGTTGGGCATTCTTCACGCCTGACAATGCCGAATCGCGTGCGCACAAGTCGGCGCTGGGACAAGTACCATCTGAAAGCGCATCACAAGCACCGGTAGCCGAGCGCATACCCCCGTTTGGCGTCGAACACTTTAAACGAGCGATACAAATATGTGGGCCATCCTTAGCTGACTCACCGCAGGCCATGGAGCCGTTTGGTTGCACAAGGACGGGGGGTACTTCATATTGGCAGTACGATTGCTCGGGTACTTTGTCCTGCCCGATCAAAAGCGACCCGTAAAAAAATAGAATAACGATGCTAAATAGATTCTTCATAAGACTCCACTCTCCACCAGAGAGTAGGTAACATTATCGCACCGCGTTGCGTAATTGCAAGGTATTCCATGTGACTACCACCAGTTCACTTTGCCCCGTAACCCACCGACTGTACTAGAAAAGTTTCTAATAGTGAGGCTGTACAATTATTGTACAATGAGGAGTCGAACGATCCTCGTCAGATAGCAGCTTGCCTCGGCCCGCCGTAAACAACTTGCCTCATTTTGGGCGCACAGCAGGCCGAACAATTTTGGACAACCGATTGCAAAGTTGGGACTTATGAAATCCGCCTCTTCTTTTCGCACAACTCTTCTGACAGGGCGCCCTGGCTCGCATTAACTCCTTCGTTCCCCATTTGCGTCTTCAAGCGTTTGATGCGCTAAAGAAAAACCACTGTATGTGCGGCTGCGAAGAAATTCGTTTCCAATTAGTGATTGATGCCGGCATTGGTGACATTGGCACCATTCGAACGGCGAGTGAGCTTCTCGTCGTCTTGGATGGTTCGCTTATAGTGTCGGGCATCATTAAGATTGATGTCTTCCATGTTTCGAACGGCAAAAAAATCGGTGGTACTGGCTTTACCGCATTCCTTCGCATCCACCGCTCCGCATCCTTCTTCGGGCATCTCGCATACAACAGCACCAAGCTGAGGCGCGTAACCTTCGCGCGTGCAGCGCGCGGTACCGAGGCAGATGAAGCGGTTCTTTGGTTTCCCTGCGGTGCAGGCGGTCTGCGCATCGAACTCGATCACTCTAGGTGGCTTAAGAAATTCACAAACTACGCCGGGAGCGGAGAGAGGACCATCAGCCAACGCCGCCCCTGAAGTTACGAGCAAACCAAAAATGATACTTCCAACAATTGTTTTCATAATGCCTACAGTCCCATTTATGTTGGGAAAACTTAGTATAACGCACCGTACAAAAGCAATACAACGATAGTCTTGCTGTATACATCGTTGCCATGCCGTTTTTTGGCAAAGGTTCCATAGGTTAAAGCGGACCCCTCAGCCGGGTGTGCACCTACTGTACATGCGCGACTGCAAACCTTGCGGCTAAAGGAAAATTAACCCCTGTTCTTTCAACGGTTTGCGTGGCGCCGCAATTGGCACCCCGTCTGCATGTATGAGGGCTGAGGTCACCAACATGATTTGTAGCAACCGCTTACCTCTGCTTGTCACCCTGTTCCTGATCTACCTTGCAGTACCCTGCCCGGCGCAGGAATCTGCCAAGGTAGACGACCATGACGACAGTTTCAGCGAATGGGAGAAGGAAGTCTCTGCCGAAAACACCGCAAAAGTCGGAGCGAAACTGCTTCCGGAAAGTAACGAGATCGGACAGACATTTGGAGCGGCCTTAAATCCAGCAAATTCGGCGATCGAGCGAGTTCCCGCTGTAAACGCGGCCGCCGCTCAGGGCGCCGAAATTTCAGATACTGTGCAACTGCTAAAAGCTGGGAATCGCATTAGCGATGCAGACGCCGCCATGCTCCAGGCTCTTCTTCAGATGCAGCTTCTCGAGGGGGTAGAGCAGGGCAGTGCTGGAAACTCTTCTCAATCATCGAGTTCTCCACAGGAAAGCGGATTCGTAGCCCCCAAAACTACTATTACAGGAGGTTTTGGTGCAGGTGAATCCGTCGGAACAGTTCCTGAAATCACCACCGTTGCCGCAACTACTCCCGTCAAAACGCCTTCGAGATCTAATATCGAGGTCGAGCCAGTTGCCGAAGCATTTTCCCAGCCGCAGAGTCAAATCATCCGGCCGGACGGTACTACCATCTTGATTCCTAATGTCGCTGCGGCCAAAGACTCACAGAGCGCTGCGAACCAAAGCCAAGACCTTACGTCGGAAAAACTCCTCAATCGAGAGCTCGCATCCAATTCCAAGGCGATGACAGCGGATGGTGTCGGCCTCGCATATCGCGCGGGTGAGGCGCGCGGTGGAGGAGAAAAAGATGATTCCGGCCTGTCAGGCCCATTGCTTGGAAACCTGATTTCAAAATTGAAGATTCCAAAAGCAGGGCAAAAAACCGGCCCAAATTCTCCAAACGGTTTTGCGCCGATTATTCCAGCTATAGGTTCAGCTCCAGAGGATCCAATCTCGCAGAAAACTCCAGCGACGCCATCGCTGGCAGACAAAAAAGATTGGCCGGAATGGCCCGAGTACTTTGCTGACCCTAAAATACTCAGACAACACTTTCCGGAGTTTTTTAGAAAGGTATCGAGTATATCTGCGCCGTTTACCTCCACAGGCGCTGGGCCATCTGGATACGATTCTTACATCTTGATTACGTTGTTGTTGGCGCTGTTCAGCGGCGCGGGGATTTGGCGGCTCGCCCATGTGTGGAAAAAGCGATCCACGTCCGGCCAGACGGATTATCGCAAAGAGCAGGTGCAAGTTGTTTTTCCGGCAGCGTCTGAATATCGGCCCCGGCTTATTAAAGCTTCTAAAGGATGGACCTTAAATCTTCAGCATCGGGTTAATCATGAAATGGTTGCCGTAGGCCTCCTTAAGGAAGACGCAGTTATTGCCGCCGACTGGCTTTCTCCCTCGCTGCAGAATGACCTGGGAGTCGAGCATGGCGGCGAAGCGCTGCGCCTGCATCGCGGAGAGTTTGAGAAAACTCTCACCCCCATGAATCCGGCTATCCAGCCATTTCCGGAAAAAATAGATTTTTTAGTCAGTAGTGGAATGGCTCGCAAACGCAGTAATTCTTAGATTTACGGAGAACGATATGCCTACAAAGCGCACAAGTTTAATCATTCTGCTACTCGCAAACTTTTGGTGCTACTCGTTATCTGCGTTGGATAGCGATTTGGAACAAGTGATCGGCTGGGTACAGGAGTTCAACCAAGAGTCCCAGAAAAACAGCCAGGTTGTATCATTAGAGGCGATAACCGCATCTCAGGTGACCGTGTCTATCGAGAACATCGAACCCGCGAAGGCAGGTGTTTGTATAACGTTTGAAGGTGGCGGGCCAAAGAAACTGCAGCTAAACGCACTACATTGGCCGACTTTAACCGAAACGCAAAAACAACTCGTTGTCTTCCATGAACTCGGGCACTGCATTCTCAATAGAGACCACAAGGCCGATCTGGAAGACAGACTGGGGTACTACCAAGCGGTAAGTATCATGCATCCTGCGGTCCTTGAAGCAATCTCACCTGATACTTTCGCTCAATACCGATCCGATTATTACTCAGAACTTTTTGGACGATCTCCGAATATGCCCTTTGTCGCATACATCCGAGAAAGCCTGCTCGGCGCGGAGCTCTTCGCAGCATTTACAACACTTTCTAAAACAGTCTCTGGCTGGCTTACGTCGGATCAGTCTTGCTTGATGGCTCCTCCAACGAAAACTGAGGCAGCATCTTAAGACGTAGCCGAACAACTCGCACCTTGGCCAAACCAACTCCACTGAAGGAGGGGGACTGACAGATATGCCTTGCGCCGCATTCCTCAATTTTTTGGGTGCATCGTTACAAGGTATGTCGGCCGTCGAAGGGGTCAGGGATTGCTGGCGCTGTTGGAGAGCTAGCGTTTTAGTCGCTTGGCCTTTGCCTTACGCGCTTCTGGCTCCGTCACCTTCGTACCTAGGCTCTCAATCAGTTGTGGTGAAAAACGGTAGTCGCGGCCGACCTTGGGCGGGTTGATTTCACCAGCCTCAATCCAACGCAACAAAGTGCGCGAACTTTTACCGATAACCTTCGCAGCTGCTTCCAACGAGAGCCAAGGCTGTTCCATTTCAGAGGCTTCCAAAATCTGCACTTCGATAAGATTACCGGTACGATCGTAGCCAGCAAAAACATTCTCAGAAATCGGAACGTCTTTTGAAATTCGTCCTTCGCGAAAGATGAGCGAAATTGCGTCAGCCTTTTTATCAAATGTAATTCTCATAGTTTTGGCTCCCAATTCACCATGGAGGTGATTACCACTAAGTTTGGCGCTTCGATTGAGATCGAAAGCGCAACCAAGTTGTCCTTACGCCCTTCAATGGCCTTCGACACCCAATACTTACCTGGCCGATTCTTTGGTAAAACCGATCCAGTCTCAATCACTTCGATAGCATTTGTTTCGGTGATCCCTCGAAGTACCATTCGTCCGGCCGCATGTTCGGTTATGACCAAGCTGTATTGCGCACCCCGAAAATTGACCGTTCTCACAAACTTAAAGGTAGCTGGTTTTGTCACTTAATGTCAAGTGGTACATACGCCATTAAATGACACTAACTTTTTACTACTCTGGTCGCTGCAAACGTTGAGAGTATTACCCTCAGTAAGGCCGAGGAGGCGATATCGCTTGGAATCAACCAGGCAATAGAAATTCATCTCTTGCAGAACCCAATCCAATATTCCGAATTTTGAATTCCCCGCCTTAGGAAACCCAATTTCCAACTAATCGTAATTCCATCGCAAACACCGGCACTGTCCTTCGCACTTTGGTGGCCCACTAATTGCTAAGGCTACTGCGGGGGTTAGCGGCTGTTGTGTCTAGTCCTCTAGTTCAAAAAAAATTGTAGTCGAGGAAATGAATGAATTTGTCTCTGAAACTTTTTAGCCTTGGAGTTCTGTTTGGCGGATTGCTTGCTCATGCCGATCCAAAGCTAGAAGATTTTTATGGATTTAGAATTGGCATGTCTGAAAAGGAAGTTCTCTCCGTAGCAAAGGAGAAGGGGTTTCAGCACTTCATTGACTCCGATAAAGAAACCCAGCGCAAACCGTTCTTCGAAGCGGGTACTTGTTTTCGCCGTAAGGTAACGGGGAGAGACTTGCCCCTGCCGTACGATGCGATTATGTGCATGGGACGAAAAGCCAACTTGGACTCAATCAGCATCGTATCTTTTGAAATATTTGATGGAAAAGTATTCGCTTTCTCCGCCGTGTTCGAGCTCGTTCGTGGAAAACAAGCGATGTCGGGAATTCTGGGCAAATTCGGCTTCCCCGAACAGAGTCGCTATTTGTCCGGGCACAGGGCAAAAAAAGGCACTGCCGAGCAACTTCGTTGTACTCAAAAAACTTGCAACGAAAGCATGTGGCAAAACGGTACGCATAGGATGACCGTCTCCTTAATTGGCTCTTCGCCCGAAAGCGGTGAAGCGATAAAACTCTCGCTGGTGGACAGGACACTTATGGCGAAACTTAGGTTGTTTGAAGCAATGGAAGTAATAGAGAAGGGCGCGGCAGATGCTAAGGAGCTTGGCTTCTAGCCGATATCGGATTTCCTAAACTTGGTTGAGAAACTAAAACGTTGGTGAGAATGATGACGAATGGATTCAAGATTGTAACCGTTGTTTTTCTGGTCGGACTATCTGCGGTCCATGCCGAACCCAAAAGTGACGAGTTTTACGGCCTGCACATTGGTATGACTGAGAGCGAGCTAATTTCGGAATTAAAGCAGAAAGGCTTCGCTGCCCCCGGGGAAATGCCGGAAACAAAAGATAAAAATAAGGGGTCCTGTAAACGTGACCAAAATTGGGATGCCCTGCACAATGGGTACGCCAAAATAGTATGCAGTAACGCCTCCGCGCCAACCCATCCGATTGATGAATTTTCTGCATATCTTTCCGATAAAAAAGTTGTGCAAATTTCCGCGACCTTTAGAGCACAGAAGCGTAAAGAAGCAATGGAAGGCATCCTCGGGAAATTCGGAAGTCCAAAAAAGACTTTCCTCTTCTCAAATCGCGATGTTCCTGTCGAAAGCGTTCGCCAAACCTGCAAGTCTGTTCTCTGCAAGACTTCTGGGTGGGTATTGAGTAAGAGCGTCGTCACCGTGGTTTACGTCGGCGAAGACACTTCCTTGGGTGATGCGATCATCCTACAAATGTTAGATATCGCCTTTTTAAAAAAGGCGTCTGGAGCAATCAAAAAACAGAGAGCGAAAGACGCAGAAAACCGATCTGAAGAATTCGGTTTCTAGCGATGGTGCCACCCGCCATGAATCAATTAAACGAGTAAAAGGATGAAAAGAACTATGAAAATCAAACCATTCCTAGCAATGACAGTTTCTGCGCTAGTACTTGCCTCTAGCAGCCATGCATCTCTTTTTGAATGCCCGTTTGGGGCGAAGCTAGTAGGAGAGCCCCCACCTAAAGGAATCGAGCAATACTGTCAGACCCAGGACAAAATGGGAAACATGGTTCGCCATGGAAAATACACCAGATGGGCGCGAACCGGTCAGGTAGAGGAAAAAGCCTATTACGCAAATGGGAAATTAGATGGCATTCGCGAAACATTCTTCGCACAGGGTGTCTTGAACGAGCGCGAAGTTCGTAAAGACGGCGAGCTTAAAGAACGGACGATCCACTCACTAGACGGAACGTGGAATAAATCTACCTGGGAAGGACCAACATCGAAGGGGGCAAACCAAAAATATTACGCAAGCGGTGTCCTGAAAGAGAAATGCCCTCACGAAAATGGAAAACTTCACGGTTTGTGCGAAGGTTATGATGAGGCCGGGAAGAAACTTTGGGGAATGCAGTACGATCAAGACAAGCCAGTGAAAGGGACGCGGGTTGACGTATTCCAAGATACAAAGACCATTACGACAGTATCTGAAAATAAACACCGCACTGAAGAAAGCTTTGTCGAAGGAGTGCTTGTAGAAACTAAGAAGCTTGATGCTTCTAACAACGGCACTAAAACCGACTGGCATCCGAATGGGAAAATAGCCTCCGTTACCACCTTAAAGGATGGAGCGCCCGTTGGTATATCCAAGTTTTGGAGCCCTGAGGGAAAGGCGCTAAAATCAAAAAAATCGCTCGAGACAGAAATTTTCGAACGCATGCAAAAGCTCAGGAAACAGCTGGAGGAAGGCACAAAGACGCCGCAAAATGCCCTTTAAATCGATCAAAAGACCTGACGTCCGCACAAGGAGGGAGACTGCCGACAAATGTTCTGAATCTGCTGACCGCTAAGAGTCTTCGAATGCCGCGCGCCATATTCTTCGCTAGAAGACGAGACCTGAGTTGTAAGTGTTCGGTTTCCACGCGTTGGCAGTGCTCATGCTCCGCCGCTGGCATGCCAGCACTACCTAAAATTCTTTAAGTTCAGTGCAGTAGCTTTCGCTCACCGCAGTCTCGTGGTCCTGTCCGTCCCACTTGTTGTCATGCACTTTCACTTTCATTATCAATCTCGTCTTGCTTGTGTTTGGATCGATGATTTCTTTTAAGAAGAAGTTTGCGAACCGTCCGTCGCCATTCATCGTGGCCACGCCCCCAACAATAGCCTGAAAATGTAGGGCGCCATCCTTCACGGGCCTGTTTAAGTTTAAATAGCCGTCTTCACCCTTGTCCCTGCCGTACCTCGAATATTCCATCGTCTCGATATCGGTGTCGCTCCCTCCGCCCGGAATGGTACTCAAACGAATGCGCGGTTCTGGCGCTCCCATAGCCCCATTTTTGGATTCTTTCGCACTTCCAAAAAAATAAAGCGAATGCTTTGAAACACTAACTTCTTTGCTCTGTTCTGTTTTTGTAAAGCACTGCATTCCTTTCATGACGTCATCCCTGATAGATGCAACCGCGACGCTTCGTCCGCCCCCGTAATCTTTAGCCAGCTCGCTCCACTGTGCCTGCTCGTTGGTAGCGTTTTCAGGCGCGGCAGCTTCTGGGCGTGTAGGCGAGGGTGGCCGATTATGTTGTTCTCGGGGCGCCACACGTCTGTTCTCTGCGGGCTTCGGAGGTACTGACACTGACTGCCTTCCCGAGTGGGGCCGCTGCGCGTAGGCATTTGAAACGGTTTGAGGGAGGATTGGGGAAGGAATTCTTCTGGTACGGCGTCCATTGAATGGCGAACTATCCAAGACTTTTCGGAAATGGACTCTGTGGCAGCGGCTGCAAACGGTTTGTTCCCAATGCCAAGAAGCCGCGAATAACGTGAATGAAAAGAATGCCGCGAATAAAAACAATCCCCTGCGCATGAATCGCCCCCCAAATACTCCAAAGATGCAATGCTGGAGCCAGACGTCGAACGGAATTAGACCCTCGATATTCCATGTATTCATCCAGTCTGGGACTGGGTCGAACTCTGGCGGAATACGACTAAAAAATTCGAAGGTGACTATGCAATGACGTGCGACCGTTGAGCGCTGGTTCAAACCACCACTTTGACAAGGGTAGGTTGGCGCCCCTAGGGTTCACGCATGATTTTGCACAGCGATGACATCGAAGCGATTGAGAGAATCATCACCCGCGTCCGAGAACCCAACAAAGCGGCACGGGAAATTGCGAAATGGATGGCTTGTCGGTTCGCGGAAAACAAGGACGGCAGTCCCTTTCAGAAACAAGATTGTGAACACAGATATGTGCGGCCCATTTTCAGAAAGTTGGGGCCCGATACGGAGATTGTTTCCGACGTTAAATGCGCTGATTGCAACAAAGCCATGCATCCCGCAGAACTCGGCTTTAGTCGGGAGGAAGGCGCACCTTTCGGTCTCTCCAAATTTTGGGATGCAAAATGAGAGCAACGTTTTCGTAAAGTGCGCCATGGTGGGAACGAAAGAAGTTCCCGGCTTGGGATTTCGAAGAGAAAATAACGGAAGCAAATTTCCCCTTAAAGGTAAAAAAACCAGACTACGGGAAACGCCACGAACAAAAAGACCGCGGCTGCATGTTCAATGTAGGTGCAGAAAATGGATCCGACTATCAGACCGGTGGATACCTTGCTCCGAAAATCGTACGCAACCCTTCCCAGCCAACGAGAGTAATTTCTTCCAAATCGCGGGTAAGCCACGCATGCCATGTAGAAACTGGAGCGCAGAAGGAACGAGAACGCGACGACCCCCGCGCCAGCGGCATGTTCCGGCCAGTCGGGATCGAAGACTCGATTTATACGAAACGACAAAATGAAGTGGATGACAAAGGCCAGCGGCATAGCGCACAAGAGCAGCAAAATGCTCACGCTCCTCATTGCGTCTTCGACCGTCAGAAAATTTAGGGTCTGTAGCATTCTTATCCCCTACTTTTGGCGCTAAGGGAGTGGCGCTGGTGACAGCGCTCGCCCGTAAAAGAGATTGTCCGAAACTGCCTCGCCGACCATGCCGCCACCTACGCCCCCGGCCGTACTTGCCACCACGCCACACCAAAACAAACTGCTGCCCAACGATAGAGTCCCAAAAATCGCGTTGCAAGCCAAGTAACTGACGGCACCTCCGGCAAAGCTCCCCGCTTTTGATAGAGCCGATTGGACAATTACGCGGTCTTGTTCAGGAGTACCCCATGCATCATTCACTTTTTTTGCAGTGTATAGAAGATCTCCCGCAGTGAACGCGTACCCGCCGTACTTAAGATACTTCACATGTTTCGCGTACCTCTCGAGTTTACGTGAATGGGCGGCGAAACCTGCAACATCGACTTCGATAAAAAGAAGTTTTTGCTGACTTACGGAAAGCTGCAGGCTCTGAATCATCTGAATCGAATCTCGGCGAACACGCAGAAATGTTTTCTCCACAAGCTGAACGACATCTTGCTCGACAATGCTTACGACTACAGCAGGCGGAATTAGTGAAGATGCTACGTTCCCTACGTGCTTTGCGACACTACCCACACTGTTTTTTCCCAACTCGAACCCGAGGTCCGGCAGGTCTAAGGCGCTCAAGAGGTCCCAGTTTTCGGTAATAGCTATTTTATGATCCTCGGGAACACTTTGCCAAATCTGCTCCATCTGCATTAGTTCACTTGGCGAGTGCTGAACGGTGCAAACCGGATTAGGAGCAATGCCCGTACTGAGAAACATTCCGGGCCGAATATGATCTGGATTCTCCATGTGAGGGTTTCTGGCTAGCATTTCGCCGAGGCGCCAGCCGTGTTCGGAAGACGACTGCGTTTTAAAGACCTCGCCGACGATTCCTGCAAGGGTGTCATTGGGTCTGACGATATAAAAAAATTCCCCGTTATTTACTCTCGACATACGTTACCTCGCTCTTCCGAACCGGATGATAAAGCAAGCGGTGTGCCAGCGGAGCCGAGCTTCAATGGGCACAACTCTCTTTAATTTTCGGTGTCAGAATCGAGATGCGGAGCGCTATGTCATCAGGTTTGACACAAGGAAATCGTGTCACTCTTGTTGAGGTGCATGAGCCCGTCACTTCGGACGAGCGTCTGAAATTTGAGACTCGCGATTTATTTCTTGGATCACAGTCCGCGCTAGTGCTATGCGTTGCGAATGAACGAGCTACGGGGACTAATTTTAGAAGACGATATCGCGCTGAACGAAGCGGTGCGACAGTTCCTTAGCATTTATTACACAGTCCAAACCGTGACAACCGTTGCCGCCGCCCGTGAAACTCTCAAAGAAGGGCAGCCTTTTGATTTCTTCATTTTGGATAAGCGCCTACCCGATGGCAGCGGCCTAGACATCTTCGAAGAGATTCGCGCGTCCCGTCCCGGAGCTGCCGTCATCATTATGACCAGCGATGGAGACCTGGACTCGATCGCCCGAGCGCTTGCTAAAGGTGTGGACGACTATGTCGTTAAAAGTGAACACCTGATTCAGCATCTTTTGGTTCGCATTCCCGTCGCGATACATGGAGCCGCCCAACGACTCAAATCGATAGATTTTTTAGAACGGACTTCCATCAAGTTGCCGGAAATGGCGGATGAATTTAACGCCGACACCTACCGTCGTTGTTTGGAGGAAGTCGAAGCTGCGTATCTGAAAGCAGCGCTTCGTGCTCACCAGGATAACATTCCGGTGACTGCAGAAAAACTCGGAGTATCGCGCAGCACTCTTTTTCGAAAAATTTCCGAACTCGGGATTCGCCGCGAAAGTCGTTCTGCCATTTTCGACGACGTAGAAAGCGTGGCGTGGGGTTTACGATGAAGGCGCAAGCAGTAGATACGTCGATTTCGCCAGAACTATCCTCGATTCTCGAAAGTCTAAAGAGTAACGCTTGGGTCCT
>Ga0163144_10013629_pt1 | contig 16949 bp, 13 predicted proteins | sample OliLak19BULKMAT1_FD_123175 | JGI IMG/M metagenome (GOLD analysis project Ga0163144, IMG submission 123175) | Freshwater microbial mat bacterial communities from Lake Vanda, McMurdo Dry Valleys, Antarctica - Oligotrophic Lake LV.19.BULKMAT1 | ecosystem: Environmental > Aquatic > Freshwater >... | reverse complement strand
TGCAATCGTCGGCTCGAGGCCGGCTGGCAGTTCTGTGCCGGCTGTGGCCAGGAGAACCGTTCCAAGCAGTCCGTGCCGCCCAAGCCCAAGAAGGGTGACTCGCGGTTGCAGGCCGTGCCGAAGGGCGTCCGCAAGGCCTCATGAGCATCTCCACCGCACACTCACCGCGGCCACGACGCGACCCGCGTGTCATCGAGCACCTGCTCGTTGCACTCGGCGTGGCTGCGGTGAGTGTGGTGGTCCTCTGTCTGGTGGAGAACCAGCTCGCCTTCCTGCACTTCTTCTACCTTCCGGTCGCGTTCGCCTCGTGGCGGCTCGGCCAGCGCCGTGGTGTCTTCACCGCGATCTCCTGCGTGGCGATCGTGTATGTGAACGCGCTCATGAACTTGTCCCTGTTCGTCACGCGCGGCAGTGATGCCGCCATGCGCTGGCTCGATCTGGGGATCTGGGGCGCGTTCCTGTTTCTCACGGCTTACGCCGTGGGGACACTCTCCGAGCGCGAAGAAACACGCCGCCGACAATTGGAGCGAGCATACCGCGGCGTTCTCGAGATCATGGCCAAGTTCATCGACAGCATCGACCGCTCGACCGAGAACCACTCCCGCCGGGTGGCCGAGCGCGCGGTCGAAGTCGCGCGCGAGCTGGCAATCGACGATGAGCAGATCGAGATCATCCGCGTCGCCGCCTACCTGCATGACCTCGGCAAGGCAGAGGTCAGCACCGAGGTGCTGCACAAAGCGGCTCGGCTGGACCCGGTCGAGGAACACGAAATGCGCCGACACGTCGACCACGGCGTGGCGATGCTACAGAAGGTCGGGGGTCTGCTCGAGCATGCGGTGCCCATCGTGCTGTACCACCACGAGCACTGGAACGGCAACGGCTACAAAGGCATGAGGGGCGAGCAGATCCCTCTGGGGGCACGCATCGTCGCGGTGGCGGACACGTACGACGCGATTGTCGCCGATCGCGTCTACCGTCAGGGCCGCACGCACGGCGAGGCGCTTGCTATTCTGCAGAGCGAACGCGGCAAACAGTTCGATCCCGCGGTGGTCGATGCGTTTCTGAGGTTGTACGACGTCGAACCCGTCGACGTCGCTGGCATCGAAACCGACCAGGCCGCCTGAGTCGCGCTCCCCCGCGCGTTCTCCGTTGCTCCGGGCTCATGAGCACGACTAGAGTGTCGAGTATGCCCGCGCGCGTGCAGTGCCTGCTCACCCTGTTCGTGAGGGCCATGCCTTGAGACGCTGGCTCGGAGTTGCGATCGCGGTGCTGGGCCTCGGCGGGCTGCTGCTGTGGCGGGCGGAACTGTTCACGGTCTCGCGCAGCACGGACGAGCCCGTTGCACTGATCATCCGCCCGATCACGGACCGCACCCCGGCGGCATTCGATGCCGTGTTGCCGATGGTGCCGATCGGTATGCTGCATCTGAAGCCGAACGATGGCGTTCAGGTGATCCATTTCTGGGCGCCATGGATGCGGCATGCGACCTCGCAGGCGGTGGCGCTCGACTCGCTGCGCAAGGGACTGCCGCCGGGCGACGTGCGGTTCGCGGTCGTCTGCTTCGACCCGTTCCCTTCCGTTTCGCGGTTCCTTCGGCGCAATCGATTGAGCCTGCCACTCGTGCTCGACCATCACCATGCCCTCAGCCGCGACCTGCCGTGCCCGAGTATCCCGTACACCTATGTCATCGACTCCGCTGGCCGGATCGCTGCCGTGATCGAAGGCGAGATCGATTGGCTCGCACCGGCCACGCGCGCAGCGTTGATGGCTCTGGTACATGAGAGCGAAGCGGGGCGCGATACCGCGGAGGCGCGGATCGCCCCCATCTGAGGCGAGACCGGCGGGCACACGAACGCCCCGGTGGCGACGACCACCGGGGCGGCATGCGAAGCGAAGTCGGACCTACGCTCGAGCGGTCTCGGGACGCAGTTTCGCCACCAGACGCGTGAGCAGCGCGTGGCCGCCGAACAACACCGCCACGAACAGCACGTCGGAGGCAAGCGTGTTGCGGAAGAACGGGATGGCCGCCGCATAGCACTCGACGACGCCCGCCCACGTGAACGGGTAATAGCCCGTCGCCACCATGCCGAAGTTGCTGAGCGCGAAGAACACCAATGCGCTACCGAGCGTGGCGCCCGAGATGCGAGCGAGACTGCGATGCTTGGCCAGCAGACCCGAGCCGATCGCCAGACAGGCCGCGAACGCCAGATAGTTCCAGAACATGCCCATGGGCTTGTAGAACCCAAGCACGAGGTCCGAGAGCAGCAGCGCGATGAAGGGCACCGTCCAGGCCGCGCGCCGATCCAGCATGGCACCTGCGAACAGACCGATGGCGGCCACGGGCGCGAAGTTCGGCGGGTGCGGCAGAAGGCGTGACGCCGCGGCCAGTAGAATGAGGATGACGACCATCGGGGTGCCTCCGGAAGGGTCCGCTTCGGCGGTTCCGGCCCACTGCTTGCCCGGTCGGGTCCGCCTCGTCTCTCTGGCTCCGGTCGGCGCGGGCTCCGCAAGTCGTGCGGGCCCGGCGCCGGAGGATTTCAAGTGGTGGAGCTGAACGGGATCGAACCGTCGACCTCCTGACTGCCAGTCAGGCGCTCTCCCAACTGAGCTACAGCCCCACCCAATGTGTTTCGGGACGCGGATTTATACACAACCCAGCCTGCCAGCGTCAAACCCGCCCCGCCGACTCGCGGGGCTCAGCGCTCGTCGCGCCCTGCGTCTCGTTGCAGTTCTGCGCGCACTGCATTGGCCTCGGCGTCTTCCTGCACGGCCTGTGGCGCGAGCGCGAAGTAGTGTTCCAGCGACCGAGCCGCTTCCGCCCGATGGCCGTATGCGAGCTGCACCGTCGCCCAGCGGCGCCAGCCGAATGGGAACTCCGGCGCGAGCACGCGAGCCGCGTACGCTTCAAGCACTCCCTCCCCGCGCGTCGCGGGCGAGCCGAGCCAGAGGTCCGCGAGTACGCCATGGACGCCGGCGTCGAGCACATGGTCGCGCCTGCCCCCTTGTAGGAGCGCGAGGCACTGCGTGGTGTCGCCCCTGGCGAGCGCGTCGAGTGCTTGCGACACGAGCGCTTCGGCGCCCGGCGCATGAGCGAATCCATCCGCGTGCAGCAACTGAACGGCCGTGTCCCTCTCCCCTCGCTCCCATCTGCGCCATGCCCCCAGATAGCGACCGCTCCCGTTCTGCTCACCCCTCGCATCGGCGATGGCGAGCGCGCCATCCACCACCTCGTCGTGGTCCCTCAGCAACATGCTCATCGCCATGCTGCCGAGCAACTGTGGCTCGGCGCTCTCATCAAACAGACGGCTCGTCGCAGCGTCGTGCCGGATCATTCGCCACGGCCCGCGCTCGGCGCGCTCGCGCGTGAAGTCGACAAGGTAGTACGAGCGCAGGCTGGTATCTCGGTAGGCGACGCGCAGCAGCGGGCCGTCCGCGACTTGGAAGGAGACCCACGCCGGCAATCCGGAGAAGAACACGGTGGTGCCCTCGGGGAGCGAGGGATGGAGCCGGTGCATCTCGGCGAGCAGATGCAGGACCTGCGCGCCACCTTGCTCGAGATACTCGCGATTCACGTGCGAAGCGCTCGCCCAAGCATTCGGCTCGGGCGCGAACACGGGCAGCGCACGGGCATGCTGCGCACCGAGTCCCAACACACCCACCACGAGCGCCGCCACACCCCGCGGCGCACGCTCGAGAAGCAGTGCGAGCACGAGTGCCGCCCCGAAGAGTGCGAAGAGGAAGTAATACGCACTCCAGATCGGGGCAACGAAGGCGATCGGAGCCACTCCCGCGATTGTCCAGAGCAAGCCAGCCGCGAGCGAAGGGCGCTCCGCTGACTCCCGCGGCGGCGGGCCTTCGCGAGCGAACAACACCACCAGCGCTGCGAGCGCGATAGCGCCGAGCGCGATCGGTTCGGCCCACGCGAGTCCCTGTGCGCCGGGAGACTCTGCGCCCAGAAGTGTTCGACCGAACGCCAGCACGGTGGCGGCGGCGCCGGAAACGGGATCGGCGAGCGAGCCGCCCTGCAGTGATCGTCCCGTGGCCAGACGCGAGATCACGACGCCCCAGACCACGACGGCGAGCGCGAGCGGCGCAACGCGGCGCAGGGTCACGCGCCACGGCTCTGCCAGACGATGCGTGAGCACCAGCGCGATCAACGGCAGGCCGACGATGGTCTCCTTCGCGAACAGGCCCGCGAGCAGCAGCACGCCGGCGAGGATGCCCGCGCCCGACTCCAGCGCCAGGAGCGAGCCCAGTGCAAAAGTGATCGCCAACAGATCCTGACTGCCTGCTGCCCAACCCACCGGCACATCCGCCGCGTGCGTGAGCGCGAGGAACGCCACCGCAACAAGCGCGGCACGCGAGCCGACCAGCCGGCGAGCGAGACTCGCGAACATGCCGAGCGCCAGCAACCAGAGAGCCAGGTTCGCGGCATGGAACGCGACGGGCTCACCGCCCCCCACCCGATCCATGAGCCAGAACCATAGTTGCCGGCCGAGCGGTCGTGCGAAGTTGCCGATTGGATCGGGCGCGGCAAGCGCAGCGAACAGCCCGCGGCCGCGAGTGGCGTCGAGGAACAGCCAATCGTCCGCGAAGAATGGTGCGCGCAGCGCCGCTGAGTGCAGCGCCGCAGCCGCGGTCAGGATCGCGGCCAGAGCGACGCCCCAACGAGCCCGATTCATCGATTCTTGTCGAGCCGCGGTCGCCCCGGGGGCTTTGCGGCACGCACGACCTGCATCGCCCGCGTGGTCCAACGCTTCAGGTCGGGCACGTCCTCGAGCACATCGGGTGGGACCTGATAGTAGCTCTCCATGCGCTGAGTGCTCGAGGGCTCGAAGGCCTCCATGCCGTCGTCCTGGAATGCGCGCCGCATGCTATCGTCCACCTTCAAGAAGAATCGCCCCTTCCACGCAATACCGAACATGAGCGTGTCGAGGTAGAAGCCGTGGCCGCCAAACATGGCGCGCACGCTCACGCCTCGCGGCCGGCCGAGTTGATCGAGCACGTATTCCACGAACTCCAGGTCCGAGCGCTTCACGCGGTCAACCGAACAAGCCCTTGAGCAGCTTGCCGGCCGCAGCTGCGCCGCTCGTGGTGCGTCGGCGTGTGGTGCGGCGACGGGGTGGCGCGCCGACCAGCTTGCCCATGGCGCCGCGCGCCACCTCGCGCGTTGCCGTTCGTGCCATATCGCGCACGAGCCTGGAGCCGAACAACGCACCGGCAAGGGTGGCCGCCGCTTCGAGCATCCCACCTGCTTGCGCGGCCCGGTCCTGGGGCAGCGCCGGTGGGGCCGCGTTCTCGTCCGCCGCGATCTCGCGCTCATCGCCGCCCCGTCCGCCGGCGTCGCCCGCCATGCGCGCGGCCAGCATCTCGCGCGCGCTTTCACGGTCAATCGCGACGGCGTACTCCTTCACCTGCTCCGAAGCGGAGAGTCGCGTCTGCAACTCCTGATCCGCGAGCGGACCCATGCGTGCGGCTGGAGGGATCATGCGTACGGCGAACGGCGGCGTCGGCGAACCGTTGGGTGCGAGCACGGTGACGAACGCCTCGCCGATGCCCAGAGAGGTGAGAATCGCCTCGACCTCATAAAAGGGCGTCTTGGGGAACGTGCGTGCGGCAGCGCGCAGGGCCTTCTCGTCATCGGGCGTGAATGCGCGAAGCGCATGCTGCACGCGATTGCCCAACTGGCCGAGGATGTCGGCGGGCACGTCCTTGGGATTCTGCGTGACGAAGTACACGCCCACACCCTTGGAGCGGATCAACCGCACGACCTGCTCCACCTGCTGCAGGAACGCCTTGCTCGCGCCGTCGAACAGTAGATGCGCCTCGTCGAAGAAGAACACGAGTTTGGGTTTGTCGATGTCCCCGACTTCGGGCAGCTCGTGATAGAGCCCGGCCAACATCCACATCATGAACGTGCTGAACAGCGCCGGCTTGTCCTGCACATCCTGCAGCGCGAGCACGCTCACCACGCCGCGTCCATCGTCCTCGATCTGCAGCAGGTCCTCGAGTTCGAACTCCGGCTCGCCCAGGAAAGCTCCAGCGCCCTGCGCTTCGAGCTCCACCATCTCGCGCAGCAGCACCCCGACCGTGGACTTGCTCATGCCGCCGTACTGCTCGAGCACCGCCTTGCCCTCATCGGAGGCGAGGAACTGAAGCACGGCGCGAAGATCGTTGAAGTCGATGAGTGGCAGCTTCTGGTCATCGCAGAACTTGAACACGAGCGTGAGCACGCTGGTCTGCGTATCGTTCAGGCCCAGCACTTTCGCGAGCAGCAGCGGCCCGAAACTCGAGACTGTGGCGCGAAGCTGGGCGCCGCGAGCGCCAGTCAGGCTCAGGTATTCGACCGGACAGCCGGCGCCCTTCCACGCGAACCCGGTGTCCTTGGCTCGCTGCTCGACTTTGGCGTTCATCTCGCCGGGGGCGGAGATCCCGGACAGGTCCCCTTTGAGATCGGCGAGGAACACGGGCACGCCCGCGTTCGAGAACTGCTCGGCCAGCAGTTGAAGACTCTTGGTCTTGCCCGTGCCAGTGGCTCCGGCGATCAACCCGTGGCGGTTGGCCATGGCGAGCGGCAGTGCGGCGAGCGGCTCGGGGTGGCACTCCCCCTCATGCAAGATGGCCCCGAGCGTGAGTGCTGCGCCGCCCACGGGGAATGCCGCACGAGCAGCATCGATCACCTTCTGGTCCATGGCTGGGCTCCCTCCGAAGTGGATGCGGGCATGCTAGCAGTTGCGCACGCCGGTTTGCATCCATGCCCGAACGACTGAGCAACGAAGGCCCGCCTCGCACGGAGCGAAGCGGGCCCTGAAGCCGAGCGAGCGAACTACTTGCGCATGAGCAGCGCGAGCTTGGCCTCGTCGCTCTTCGCCCTTGCGAACACGCGCACGTGATCCACCTTGCGCCCGTCCTTGAAGTCGAGCAGCGAGTACACCCCCGCGCCCATGGCGCGCTCGTTGAAGTCCACCACCTGACAGTCGCCATTCTCGAAGACCACTTCGGCGAAGTCGATCTGCGCTTTGCCCTGCGAGATCTCGAGCAGCAACTTCTCGCCGCGGGCGTCGGCATTGAGCGTGAACTCGGTCCAGTCCTCTTCCTTGTAGATGGTCTCGCTGTCCTGCCACACGATCAGATCGCGCTCGGGACGCGCGGCCACCACGGGAGCCCAGACGACGAGCGGGAGGAACGCGAGTGCGGAGACGCGAACGGCGGCGCGGACCGGATGGACCACGACCGCTCGCAGCGGGCGACGGATCGGGTGACCGGTGCGCACGACGACGACCGTGCGACCGTGCGGACCACGACGGACAACCCGCGTGCGTGCGCGCGCGGCGAAAGCCGGCTCAACAGTGCTGAAGATCATGAGGCTGAGCAGGACAACCGATAGGAAGCGCTTCATGAGGGGATCCTCCAGTTTCTTGGGGGGGCGGCCAGGATGCCGACACGGAGGAGTAAAGCAGCCGCTGTGCCAGTGCTATATCGGCCGGAATCGCCCTGAGTCAAGCGAGCGACTGCCCCGCTCGGTACACCCACCGACCGGGCTGCACCTTTCCGGACAGCGGCGATTGGCTCGAGCCGATTGACGGCGGCGGGAAGTGATTGCTAGTTTCGCCGCCCACCTCTGTGCCGGAGTGGCGGAACTGGCAGACGCACCGGACTCAAAATCCGGAGTTGTGCAAGCAACGTGGGGGTTCAAGTCCCCCCTCCGGCACCAATGCTTCAACGAGTTACAGCTTCGGCGCTCGACGCGCACGGCGCCCCCGATCGGCAAACTGTGCTTGTTCTGTGCTTGTTCTCGGAACGGCGGCCGCGATGTTGGCCGCCACGCGACGCTCGCCCTCGCCCGCTCGCATCGTCGCGACCTTGCGCACACCCTCGGCCAGGTCTGTCTCGCTGACGATGGCGTAGCGGCGGTAGATGCTCTCCGTCTTGTGCCCTGAGAGCTTCATCGCGACCGAACGCGACACGCCCGCTCGCTCGAAGTTACGGACCGCGGTGCGGCGCAGGTCGTGAACGAACCGCCCGGGCACTCCGGCACGAGCGCAGGCCCGGTGCCAGGACACGCGGAAGTCCCCGATGCGCCGGCCAAAGCGATGGAAGACGAACGGAATCAGTTGGCCGCTCGCGCGCTCAACCTGGGACGTGTGCTCGCGCTGCTCTCGCAACAGCTCGGCCAACTGCGGCATGGCCATGAACGGGAACGTTCGACCCTCATCGTTCTTCGTGGTGCCGGGGTCGAGCCGCAGCGTACCGGCCGCGAAGTCGACGTTGCGCCAAGTCAGCTGCTTCGCCTCGCCAATCCGCCAGCCGGTGAGATGCACGAACTCGATGAGCACTCGAAGGTCGGTCGTCAGCTCGGCGAGCACGGCGTCGAGTTGGTCCTCCTCGAAGAAGCCGCTGCGCGTGTTGCGAACTTCGATCGTCGGAAGGTACGGCCGCTGGCTGACCTTGCCCGCACGAAAGGCGAGCGTGAACATCCGCCCGAGCGCCGCGCGCTCCAGTCGCACGGTAGCGGGCTTCGCGACCTCGAGGCGCTCGCGGAAGTAAGCCGAGACCTTGTCGGCTTTGATGTTGATTGCGAGGGAACGACCGAAGAACTCGCGCAGGTGCCGCACGGCCAGTTCTGCCCGGTCGAGCGACTTTCGACCGTTGACCTTGTAGTCGTCGAGCAGCATTGCGGCCATGTCCTCGAACGTGGTGCGAGCCGCCTGCGGCCCGACCAGCTGGCCGTGGTCCATCTCGCCGTGGCGCTTCTTGAGCAGGGTGACGGCCGCGCTCTCGACCTTCGAGTGAGACGATTCGCGGTGCAACCTGCCCTGAAAAGAGTACTGAATCCAATACACGCCACCGCGTAGGTAGACGCGCCCGAGCCCTCGGGTCGCCCGCTTCGCGGTGTTGCGCTTATCAGCGCCGTTCGGCATCACATGAATCTCCTGTTTCGGATGCAGTGGACTCCGCAACCCGTTCCAGACGTTTACCTTAGCGCGGCGCTTTATTCATGGCCGTTTCGTAGTCAGCCAGCGGGTGATCCCGGACCGCGAGAAACGCAGCACTTTTCTGGACAGTTTGCGCGTGAAGGGCAGGGTTTTGGCGTGCCGGTAGAGCCAGCGGGGGCTCAGACACAGCATCTTTGCCGCCTCGTCGATCGTGAGCAGGTCGTCCTGGCTCCATGCGGCCGCTGTGGCCCCGAATTCCGAGTTAATTGAGGTCCGGGCCGACGGTGGCTGGTAGTTCCGGCTTGAGGCAACGCCCCGGGTTAACGCAAGCTTGAAGAGCGCCGCCTGCAGGCAAGACAGCTTCTCGAGGAGCGCGGCGGCGTCGCCCGGCGAGCACTCGCTCACGGTATCAGGATTGGCCAGGAGCTCCTCCAACAAGGTTGGGCGTTCACTTTGCATCGTGGCGGCCCTCGTTATGCAGGTCGCTTTCGTGCGGCCCGGGAATCTGCCCGCGATGACGAAGTTCGTGGAGCACTTCCCATCCGGAATGTTTGACGCTCTCGAAGGCAAGTGTGTGCGCCTGATCGGCAGTCAGTCCCTTTGCAAGGTGGGCCGCAACGCGCTGGCCATACTCCCCCTCCGTGGCCCGCACGAACGCGGCGTGCACATTGATCGCGATGCTCACGGCTCGACTCCCAGGGGAAGACCATCGAGAAACTCCCGCAGCGGACCAGGCGGGATGGCTACTGAGTTCTGCGGGCCGCGCGGCTGGCCCGTCACACCGTCACAATCAGCCACTGGCATGGCGTCGTGCCGGAAGTCGTCCGACGCCGCGTGCTCAGCCTCGCCGGGCCTCATGTTCGCATTCAGTAGAATCACTTCTGCTATGTGACGGTGTGACGCTTCATCGGCCGCCTTGCGCGGCAAATAACGCTCCCACGCGTCTTCGAACTGCACCCGGTAGTACCCCTTCGCGGTCGTGCCGTCGGCCAACCGAATGGTGCCGGGGCGCACGCCGAACCCCTTGAGCAGCCGAGCGAACTGGTGCTTGGTGATCGGCTTGCGCAGCGGCCCCCATTCCGCCCAGGGACGCCCCTCGATTTTTTCCAAGGCGCTCGTGACCTGCGCCGACGTGAGCCGGTCGATCCCGAGGCTGGCGAAGATGTCACGCAGGTCGGAGAGGAGAGTCTCGCTGACACTCTCTTCGTCGAGGGTCTCGCCCTCCAGCGTCACGGAGGCATCCCGCGACCGCACCGACCACTCCCCGCCCAGCGCGTCGCCGATTGCGATGAGCACGCTCCAGTTGTCCGCCGTCCGGCCGTCGAGGTGGGCCGGCAACCCGGGCTCGGCCTCGCCGATGGCCTTCGCATGGTCGGCCGCCCAGCGCGCCAGCCTGGCTCTAACGGACTCAAGCTCGGCGTATAGGCGGCCCTCACGCATCAGCGCGACCGCCTCTCCCCGTCGCTTTCTACTGAGCGGGACCTTGATCGCGCGGCTCGTCGCGGTGTCCGGCAGGCTTGCGGTTCGGATGCCCGCCATCGCGATCGGGCACCAGGTCGAAAACGCCCTAGGCTCGAGATCCTCACCCACTATCCGGTAGACACACGCAGTACCGCGCGTATGCCCCGAGTTCAGGATGCCAAGCAGGTCCTGCTTCTCGTTGAGGCGCAGGTTGTCGATTTCATCCAGCAGCAGTGTCGGGAAGTGCGCCTCGACGACCCGGAAGACCACCGCCGGGGTGATGTTGGACGCCGGGAGCGCACGCCTCGTAAGCGCCGCGAGCAGGGTCAGCAGACGCGTCTTCCCGCATGCCTTCACGGGCGAAGTCACAAGCAGCCGCGGCGCCACGTCGACCGCATCGATCACGTAAGTGAAGATGATCCAGAGGACCACAGCCCACCGAGCCGCCTCCTCAAGGACCACGTAAAACGCCAGCAGGCTCGCGATTTCTTCGGCGAGCACGGCCCCGTCGACCGGCTCCGGCCACGGGTCGGGGTCGCGCAGTTCCAGCGCCGTGCCCTGCACTGCGCGAGTCTCTCGGGCACCCACGGTCTTCAGCGCCGCGCGCGTCAGCTCTGCCGCCTCTTTGGCGTTGCTACCGGTGGACCGCAACCGCGCGGCCACCTCCTGACCGAGCGCCGTGCGTTCCAATGCACTCATACTGCTCGCGGCGTTAAAGACTTTGGTAAGCACCGCTAGCCGGTCGGCGGCGGATGGCTGCTCGGGCAGACCGCCGAAGGCGGACGCGGCCAGGCTGACTACGCCGGTTGAAGTCTGCGCGAGGTCGTCCGGGCAAGCCGACGGCGCCCTCGACATTTCCTCGCGAAGCCGGGTGGCGGCGTCGACGGCTTGCGAGAGGTAGTCGGCTGCGTCGCCATGATCTGGGGCGCCGTCCCACGTAAAGCACTTTACGTCCCGCGCCTTGAAGCGAATCCGCTCCGAAATCTTCCGCATGTGCCTGCGGCCGACTTCGTCGGCGTCCGCCCACAGGATGACCGGGAAACCCCGCACGACGCTGAGAGGGCCCGCGTCGGGGCACGCGCTGGCGCCCGTCACCGTCGCCAGCGCATGGAAGCCGGCCCGCGTGAGCACATCCCGGGGCTTCTCGCCCTCGACGATGAATACAGGCTCGGCGTCGGACCAACCGCTCACATCCTCGGAGCCATAGAGGGGAAGGCTGCGCGCGGGCATACCCGACAACCCCGAGGTCCCGTCCGGTACCTCCCACGCGAAGCCCTTGGAACCGTCGGGATGGTCGCGGCGAATGTGGAAGGCAACGAGTGCGCCCTGCGCGTCGAGGATGGGGAATCGGGTAACCACGGCGCTCATGACTGCCCCCTTCTCGCATCGCCGAACAGATCCCCCCAGCTGAGCCCAAGAACCCCGAGGACAGATTGGGTGTCACACCCCGCCCAGCACCTGATCAGTACGCCTCCGTCACGCCCACCGCCGATGGAGAGGCTCGGCATCCGGTCATCATGCGCCGGGCATCGCGCCCCCCAGCCTCGACCGGTCTTGCGCGGCATGCAGCCGGCACCTTCAAGAGCGGAGAGCACTCGCCTCAGCGCCAGGTCGCAAAGGGCGGTGCTCACGACACACCTGCCGTGTTGGGTCCGGCCGAGTCGCCTGGCCTACCGCGACGGCGCCCAGCACCGCGGTCCTTGGGTCGGGGCAGGGCACTTACTATTCCCAGAGCCCGTTCGATCCGCGCGCGGCAAGTCGAGCGGATGGGGAGGCCGCAAAGGAAGCGCCACACCGATCGCTCGCAGACGCACGCGCGGACAGCAATCTTGCGGATCTCGTGGGCGGTAATCGTGGTTGCGTAGGTGGTCATCATGCCCACAAGATGCTTCCTGCTGCACAAGCCTTCAAGGGTTTGGAGGATGACTATAGGATGACGCGTTCCGATAAGGATTTCGTGGCTCGGCTCAAGTCACTCGAGGACGCTCACGGCTTCCTCGAGCGACGCTACGCTGCTGACATTTTGCTCGTGCCTCGGATCATCCGCGTGGAGGGCGATAGGCTGGTCTGGGCCGTCCGCACACGTCCGGACCGAGCAAAGGCGTTCGAGCGTGCGCTGCGGAATCGGTCGAGGGCGGATGCAGCACGCGCACAGTGGAACACTAGGCGGGTTCAGCCAGGCGGCGACACGCTCCGAGCGTTTGCGGGACTGGTTGGCGCGCCACCGTCGCGGGTACTCGCCTTTGCTCGTCGCTGGGGCCCGCTCGGGATTTGTCCGTGCGGTCTACCTTCGAGCCATTCTCTCGACTGCGCGCCGCGCGGGTGGGACGGCCACGGGGGATGGGAACCGCTCACACGCTGGGACTACTATGCTCGTCGCGCACGAGCAGTCCTCTTTGTCGCGAGTGAGTTGCGCGGGGGAGGAAAGATACCAAATGAAGAACTCATGCCGTTGCACCTCGACCTTGCAAAGGTGCTGCTGGTTGCCGGGCGGCTGCAGCGACCAAGAGTGCTCCCCCCCGATCAGTGGTCGCTGCTCATTAACGTCGTGAATGAGTGGATCGAGGTTGGCGGCGTTCGCCCGAGACTGATCTTATCCGGTGACGCTGTGCGAGGTCGGCCCGAGTTGGTGCTGACTCCTACTTGGCGCTTCCCCCAGCCCGAATTCTCGCTGTTCGGCACGCTTGGGATGCAGCTAGCTTTCGCCGTGAGTGGAGCCCGCGGGCTGGCTTTCTGCTCGTCCTGCGGACAGTGGTTTGAGCCTGGGAGTCAGCTTAGACGGGGCAAGCAACATTACTGCTCAGACTGCGCCACTCGTGGGAAGTGGCGAAGAGCATCAGCCGCGTACCGCTCCCGCCAAAAGGAAAAGGCGCCGACGATGCGAAGCCAACGGGCGCCGCAGAAGTAGGCTGGCCGCAGCACGATGGCATCCCGCGGCTCAGGAAACTCAGCGCGACATGACTCCGAGGATCCAGGCCTCGTTCTCAGCTGTCTTCCATTCCTGCTCCGTGAGGTCCGGCGAGAGCAACTTCACTTGGTCCCTGGCGTCATCGAGTCGCTTCTGCTGCTCAGCGCCTGACCACGCGTCCTGGGCAGCCCTCCGGTCCCCGCAAGCCGCTCTACTCGGGCTTGGCCGCCGGGCGATCCATGCCCTCCCAAGCGATCGTTAGGGACTGCGGAGCCGGCTGAGTGATGAGGTTGTCGTTGCTCAGGAGCAGCGCGGTGCCTTGTCGAGCCGAATTATTCAGCCTTACCATCCAGTGGTACTTTTCGACAGCGCCCGGTGTTTCGCGTGTGGCTGCTGCTAGGATCGCTACGGGGACGCCGGCGGGGACCATCAACTCAAACCGGCCATCAGCGTCCGTCTTGGCTGTGGCGAGCGGCTGAGGCAAGTCTCTGAACAGGTAGCCCGCACTCGGCCCACGCCCCGCAAAGGCACGGTAAGATTCGAGGAGTTTCTGTAAATTGGCGACCCTCATCCTGACTGTCGCGGTGTAGCCGGCCTGCCCTCCCATGTACTTCGAGGTAGGAATGTCTCCGCGGATGTACGCGATTTCATTGGCCTGGGCCCGCGCTGGTGCGCCACGTAGTTCCTTCTGGGCTACGGCCAGGAGCGACTTGGCTTCTGCGATGCGTTTCTGCTGCCGCACCTCGGGACCTTCGTTCCATGCGCGAGCACTCCCTGCTATGTGCGCCTGAAGCGAATCGAGCCGAATCGCGGACACTTCGACCAAGCCAAGCCGGATGTTCTCACTGCCACGGGTCACGATAAACATCTGGCCAGTGACCTTGTCCTGCTTGGCTGGCGAGGCGCACCCGGCGAGCATACCCAGCGCGAGGAGCAGAACCCGCCTGAGGAGATTCCTGGTAGGTCGATCATGGGCTGTGCGGTCGCTCATCAACTCTCCCCGTTGCGTGGTTCCAGTCAGTCGCCAGATTCGTAGAACGCAGCTAGGCGCACTCTTGGGTCCCGGCAGGATGGCAGCAACTTGGAGTTCCCAAGGCTATGCTGAGCTCAGCATAGCGGGGGGAACTCCAGAGTGCATCCGCGGAATGCCGGATTAGCCCCCGGAAGAGCTCAATCTAGGCTCGATGCTCGAAAGCGCATTCTGACTCACCGTCCCGAGGTTCAGTCTTTCTTCTTTGAGGGCGAGCTGAAGTAGGTGCGCGATGCAAAGCCACTCGCTCTGACGCGAATCGGAAGCCTGACCACCGAGTGCAGGCACCGGGAGTAGCGAACGAAATGTACGCAACGGTTTCTGATAACGAGCAGCCGCGCGCGCAGGCTCTCGAGACGCAGCTCTCTCAACTCGCCTCGTCGCCCCGCAGACCCTCATACAGCTGCACGTGGTTCAATAGGATGTCCTTCAGGCCGTCCCGTACGACCTCCGAGTTCAGCGCCTGGGTGCTCATGGTGTTGTGCGCGTCCAACGCGCCCATGATGGCGTTGAGGAGTTCCTGGTTCAGGTCGGGCGAGTTGGCGAACTGCTCCTTGGTGTTGTTCGCCGCCTGCTGTCGCAGCGTCGCGGACTCCATGAGCTTGCCCCTGATGACGTTGTTCACGTACACGAGCTTGTCCTGGTCTGTCAGCTCACCCTCAAACAGGTCGTTCAGCTTGGCGATGATCTCGGCGATGTGCGCCTTGAGCTTCTCCTGCACCAGGCCGGCACCGGCCTCGGTGATGGGATCAATCCGCGGCCGGTCGCCATCACCCAGCGGCATGTCCGTCGTACCGCGCGGTCGCAGCACGTGGTGCGTCAGCACCAAGCGGGTCACGTCAATGGTCTCGCGGCTGGCGCTGAACTCGAGCAGCGGGCACAGGCGCTTGTAGAAGATGGCGCGCTTCTCGACCTCGGTGCTGCCGTAGTCGAACACCTGCGACAGGAACGTGTACAGCCGCAGGTAGGCACCCATGTCGTTCCTGAATAGGATGAGCGCGTCCATCTCGTCCTGCGCGGCCTTGGCGGCGACGTCATTGGATGCCGCCCTGGCAATGCGCAGCGCGTCCTGAGCGGCGCGATAGCGCTTCATCACGCGGTCGTGCACCGGCTCGAGCGCGGCGAGCAGGTCGCTCTGCTTGGACTTGGGGTTCAACTCCACGGCCACCACGCGGTCCACCTCGAAGTCATCGTAGTGCCCTGCGGAATCCAGCTTGGCGCGTAAGTCGTAGACCAGGTTGGGGTCCGTGGTGGTGGTGAGCTCGGCGGTCGTGTAGTAGGTCTTGAACGATGCGAGCACCTCGGCTGGATCGTTAACAAAGTCCACGATGTACGTGGTATCCTTGCCGGGGTAAGCGCGGTTCAGGCGCGAGAGCGTCTGCACTGCCTGGATGCCGGCGAGGCGCTTATCCACGTACATGGCGCACAGCAGCGGCTGGTCGAAGCCGGTCTGGAACTTGTTCGCGACTAACAGAATCTGGTAGTCGGCGCCCTTGAAAGCCTCGCGCAGGTCGCGGCCGTTCAGGCGCGGGTTGAGCGCCTTGCTGAACTCGGTGAAGGGATCCGGCCCGGAGGTGGGGTCGTTCACTTCGCCCGAGAACGCCACCAAGGTGCCAATGCGGTAGCCGCGCTCGCGGATGTACTTCTCGATCGCCAGTTGCCAGCGCACGGCCTCAACGCGGCTGCCCACCACCACCATGGCCTTGGCCTGGCCACCGAGGAGCGGCGCCACGCGCTCTCGGAAGTGCTCGACCACAATCTGCACCTTCTGCGAGATGTTGTAGGGGTGCAACTTGACCCAGCCCATGATGCTGCGCAGCGCGGAGCCGCGGTCTACGGGCCTCTCTTCACCGCCGCCGTCCCGGTGCGCCAGGCGAAATGCCAGGTCGTACGTGGTGTAATTCTGCAGCACGTCGAGGATGAACTTCTCCTCGATGGCTTGCCTCATGGAGTAGACGTGAAACGGCGCAGGCACGTTGTCCGCCGCCGGCTTGCGCGCGGGGTCGGGGCGCGCGCCGAACAGCTCGAGCGTCTTATTCTTGGGCGTGGCCGTGAACGCCACGAATGTGATGCCCTTGTCGTCGGCGCGCGAGGCCATCTGCGCGGCCAGGATGTCCTCGGTGCTCACCTCGCCGCCGTCCTTGAGCTCCTCGAGTTCCTCGTCGGATAGGACGGCCTTGAGCTTGGCGGCTGCATCGCCTGTCTGCGAGCTGTGCGCCTCGTCGGCGATGACCGCAAAGCGCTTGCCCTGCGTGGCGGCCAGCTTGCGCACTTCCTCCAGCGCGTACGGGAATGTCTGGATGGTGCAGACTACGATCTTCTTGGCACCCGAGAGCGCGGCGGCCAACTCGCCGCTCTTGCTCCCGCTCTCGCCCTTGATGGTGGCGACCACGCCGCTGGTGCGCTCGAAGTCGAACAGCGCCTCCTGCAGCTGCGCATCAATCACGTTGCGGTCCGATACTACCAGCACCGTGTCGAACAACTTCTTGTGCGCGGAATCATGCAGCTCGGCCAGGAAGTGCGCTGTCCAGGCGATGGAGTTGGTCTTGCCCGAGCCGGCCGAGTGCTGCACCAGATACTTGGCGCCTGGGCCATCGCTCAGCACCGCCGCCTG
>Ga0163144_10013628_pt1 | contig 16949 bp, 17 predicted proteins | sample OliLak19BULKMAT1_FD_123175 | JGI IMG/M metagenome (GOLD analysis project Ga0163144, IMG submission 123175) | Freshwater microbial mat bacterial communities from Lake Vanda, McMurdo Dry Valleys, Antarctica - Oligotrophic Lake LV.19.BULKMAT1 | ecosystem: Environmental > Aquatic > Freshwater >... | reverse complement strand
CGGGATTCGAGGTCTGCGATGGATTGGTTCACTGCGGCTCCTCTCTGAATGCGTATACGCATTCAGACTATAAGCGAAAAAAAGGGGGACCGCAACATTGACCCACGAATTTGTCGCACACCCCTAAACTCATTAGTTATTTACATTTCGAAACCCGGTGCTAGAATTAGGCACCGGGTTTTGGCTTTGAAGTTCGGAGGAAGCAGCAGAAGCTGGCCGGTTGGTGCATACCATGCTCGACCTCATACTTGTACGCGTCCTCTTCATTGCCTTACTAGCTTTGTGCGCCTGGTTTCTTCGACCATTTTCTTGGGACTCTCCTTTAGCCGCCGGATTTGGCGTATTGCTGGGCGGAATTGTTGTCCTGGTTGAGCTGCGGCTCAAAGATGTTAGCTTGAAGCGGCTGATTGGCGCTGCCATTGGCTCCATAATGGGGATTCTTGGAGCGTTTCTGATTTCGATGGTGTTGCGGCAGGCGAGTTCGGACACCACCTCGACCATCTCTTTTATCCAAATTTCAACTTTGCTGCTGATGGGCTACGTGGGCTTGATCCTGGGAGCGACAAAGGGCGACCTGTTGAATCTGGCGGCGCTGGGTGGGATTTTTGGGGGCGAAAATGCACAGAAGGGCGCATCATTCAAGATTCTCGATACGAGCGTGATCATTGACGGGCGGATTGCGGATGTGATGGAGACGGGGTTTCTGGATGGCGTGATGGTGATCCCTCAATTTGTCTTGCGGGAATTGCAAATGGTCGCGGATTCGAGTGATTCTTTGAAGCGGAACCGGGGCCGGCGGGGCCTCGATGTATTGCAACGGATCCAGAAGATGCCGAAGTTGAATATACAGATCGTTGAGGATGACTTCGCTCAGGTGAAGGAAGTGGATCTGAAGCTGATCGAACTGGCCAAGATGTACGACTGCAAGATTGTGACCAACGATTTCAACCTCAACAAAGTTGCGCAACTGCATGGGGTGCAGGTGCTGAATATCAATGAGCTTGCCAACGCGATGCGGCCTGTTGTGTTGCCTGGAGAGGTGATGCGGGTGTTTATCTTGAAGGAAGGCAAAGAGCACAGCCAGGGTGTTGCCTACCTCGATGACGGCACGATGGTGGTCGTCGACAACGCGCGCAGGATGATTTCAAAGACAATTGATATTGCGGTGACGAGTGTGTTGCAGACGACGGCGGGGAAGATGATTTTTGGCCGGTTCGATGACCGTGTGCATGCCGTCTATGACAACAAGGGCGCGATGAAGGAAGCGGCTATTTCGCACGAGGCCTAGCCCAGGGAATAAGCGCCCTGGCCGTACATCAGGTTGCGTTGTTGGGCAGGGGCTTGGCCGCGGATGAAGTAGCGGGAAGTGCGCACGGGGGTAAATCCGGAGGCGGAGAGAAGCGATTCCCCTGGCTCGTGAGCGTCGGCAAGGATGACGCGTGGGGGTGTTCGTAGTTGAGCGTCAGGGCGTGTTGGAGCAGGTCTGCGGCGGCTTGGGGAGTGGCTGCGGCAAAGGGGCCTATCACTGCGGCCTGGGCCAATAGAAAGCCGACGAAATTCCCGGTTTCGTCAACAGCGATTAGGGTTCGGTTTGGGTTTTCCTCGTTGAGGGCTCTCAGCAGAGGTTCACGGTTTCCGCCGAATATGCCCGAGTCCCACTCCGCAATGCGGGCAAAATCGGTTGAGGGCAAAATGCGGAATGTTGGCACATGGGCGGCGCGCTTTCGCAGTTGCCATTCCGTGCTCAGGCAGTGCCAGCGGAAGCCATGGCGAGGGTAAAAGGCGAGGCCTGCATCGGTGGAGTAGAGGGTGATGGAGTTGTGGCCGAGGCTCTCTAGTTGGTGAAGCGCATGGCTGAGCAATTTGCTGCCTGCGCCGATGAGCTGCGCGTCAGGATGGATTGCCATTAAGCCAAGGTGGGCGAATTTCTCGTAGTCGATTGCGCCGACTACGCCGACCGTTTTGTTGCCCTGATCGAGTAGCCACCAACAATTCGGAGTGAGCTGGAGGTTGCGGCGGAGTAGGTTTGCAAAGGGGATCTCCATACGATGGGCAGCCTGCAGGATGGCTTCGGCGTCAGGGATGTCTGCGGCAGACATGGGGCGGATGGATTGCATTGCGTTTCTGCTATTGTCGCCTTTATCGTATGAGTGGATTGCCCCAGGTTGAGACCGCGCATTTATATGCGGAATTGCATCACGAGCTGATGAAATTGCTGGATGGATTGATTGCTGAGCAGTGGGCTGCGCCAACGGTGTGCGCGGGGTGGAGCGTGAAGGATATCGCCGCCCACATGCTCGATACGCAGTTGCGTATTCTGTCGATTGGCAGGGATGGTTTTATGCCCCCTGGGCCTGCCACTCCGATTGAGAGTTATCAGGATCTGGTGCGGTTTTTGAATGGCTTGAATGGAACTTGGGTGGAGGCGATGCGAAGGGCAAGCCCGGGTGTGCTGGCGCAGATGCTGCGGGTGAGCGGACCTCAACTGGCTGACTATGTTTTGAGTCTGGACATGCAGGCGGAGGCAATGTTTCCGGTGGCTTGGGCGGGCTAAACGTCATCGAAAGTCTGGTTCGATGTGGGGCGGAACTATACGGAATATTGGCATCACCAGCAGCAGATCCGCGATGCCGTGGGGGCACCTGGACTGGTTTCGCGCAAGTGGTTGGGGCCGGTGCTGGAGTTGTTCGTCCGTGCGGTCCCGCTGGCCTATGCGGGGGTGGAGCGCGGGTGCGTTGTGATTGAGATTGAGGGAGAGGCTGGCGGGGTCTGGAGCTTCGTTGCTGGTGAGGGCCTGCGTGAGGGAGCTTCGGAGGTTTGGGATGCGCGCGTTGTGTTGGATAAGGATGTGGCTTGGAGGCTATTTACTAAGGGGCTGGGGAAAGATGTGGCGCGCGAGGGGATGCGGTTTGATGGGGATTTGCGGCTTGCGGAGCGTTTTTTGGATGTGCTGGCGGTGATGGCCTAGGAACTTCCGTGCGACCAGCCTCGCGAAATGGTAGAATGTCAGTAGAAATTCTAGAATGGGAGAATTGTTGTGGGTCTCAACGTAAAGGATCCCGAAGCGCATCGCCTGGCCCAAGCTATATCCGATGAGACCGGAGAGAGTTTGACCAAAATAGTCATTGACTGTCTTCGTGAGCGGCATTCCAAGCTTCAAGCGCGCAAGGGTAAGGCAAGCGTTGAGGAATTGCTTGCAATTGCGAAGCGCGCTTCTCGCTCAGTCAAGCGCCCCTACGAGAGCCATGATGAATTACTCTACGATGAGCACGGACTCCCTAAGTGATCGTCGACACGTCGGCTCTGATTGCGATTCTTTTTGAGGAGCCGGAAGCCGACCAATTCACGAGGTTGATTCACGCCGCTGAAGTGTGCCGGATGAGTGTAGTGACGCAGATCGAACTGGCGATTGTGCTCGAGCGGCAGGGGGAAGCGGATGGGGCCAGGCAAGCGGAGGCCTTTTTCCGTGCAGCAAGAATTGTTGTGGAGCCTGTGACGCTGCAACAAGGGGTTTTGGCGCGGCAAGGGTTTTTTGATTTTGGGCGGGGCCGCCATCGAGCACGATTGAATTTTGGCGATTGTTTTTCGTATGCGCTGGCGAAGGCGATGAACGAACCTCTCCTGTTCAAGGGCAATGATTTTCTTCAGACCGATGTGCGGTGTGCTGTAGCATGAGGCATTCCGCTGCTATACAGCAGAATTGATTGCGCCAACTGGTGTCCACGCCAAGCTGATGGCCAATGCGGCGACGGCAATTGAAAGCCTATGCGAGGATCTGATGAAAAATGACAATATGGCCAAGCCGAAACAGAGCATTGCTTGAGTTCCAATGGTGGTGTAGAGGCGATCGCTGTAGTCTGGTCCCCATAGGAAGCTTTTGAAGACCAAACCTGAGAGCCGATGAACATAGCTGAGTGTTAGAAGCACTGATAAGAATCGAACAATTTGGGATGCCTGTTTCGCGCGAAGGCTGAGCCAAACCCATGGCCACCTAGCTTATGGCGACCAATTCCGCGCCGTCGCTCATTTGCTTGAGCTGTCCGCAGGCGGCGTAGATGTCGAGGCCGCGGGGCTTGCGGATGAAGCAGGGCATACCGGGCTTGATGATTTCCTGGAAGCTCTCGACTCGCTCGGGGTCGGGCGTTTCAAAGGGGATTCCCGGGCCGGGGTTGAGGGCGATCAAGTTGACCTTGCACTTGATGTTGGCCAGGAGCTTTCTTACTCTTCTCGCGTCCGCATCCGTGTCGTTGACTCCCTTGAGCAGGACATACTCGAAAGTTAGATACTCCCAAGCGCGCAGCGGGTAGTGGGCACAGACTTCGAGCAGGTCGTCGAGGTGCCACTTTCGGGTAATCGGCATGATCTCAATGCGCTGTTCTTCGGTGGATGCATTGAGGCTGATGGCGAGCTTCGGGCGCACCGGGGACTTTGCCAGCTCTTCGATTTTTGGAGTCAGGCCGGAAGTGGAAACGGTGATGCGCCGTTCGCTCATGCCGATGCCGTTAGGGTCCACAAGCAGTCGAGTAGCCTTCAAGACAGCGTCGAGGTTCATCAGCGGCTCGCCCTGGCCCATCATGACGATGTTCATCTGCCGGTCGCGAGGGTCGAGGCCGTGCTCGGCGGCAATGTGAAGGACCTGGCCGACGATTTCGCCAGCGGTGAGGTTGCGTTCGAGGCCCATTAAGGCGGTGAGGCAAAACTTGCAATCGATCGGGCAGCCTACCTGAGAGGAAATGCAGAGGGTATCGCGGCCCAATTCGGGCATGAAGACCGATTCGACGCTCTTGCCGTCGGCCAGAGTCATTAAGTAGCGTACAGTGCCGTCGTAGGATTCGAAGCGAGATCCGGTTTCAAGTGCGCCGGTCTCAAATTCGCTGCGAATAGCTGCCGGTAAGGAACTTACCTGCTGAAGATCGAGACGTCGCTGGGCATAGAGAGCTTCGTACATTTGCTTGGCGCGGAAGCGGGGATGGCGACCGGCGAGGGCAGTTTCGATATCAGCCAGTTCCATCCCCATCAGCGATTGTCGTTGCTCTGTCACAATATAAGTATCCGTCCTTCCGGCTGTTTGCACCACCAATGACTTTTAACCCTCCTCGCGAAATTCAAAACACTACACTGCCGAATGGCCTCAAGATTGTGACTGAACGCATGGCTCATGTGCGCAGCGTGTCGATCGGAATCTGGATCGCTTCCGGATCGCGGCTAGAAAAAGGCGCCGAACGAGGCATCGCTCACTTTCTCGAACACATGCTGTTCAAGGGTACTTCGAGCCGTTCGGCTGAGGATATCGCGCGGGCCGTGGATTCGATTGGCGGCAACCTGGATGCCTTTACGAGCAAGGAGCTTGTTTCCTACAACACGAAGGTGCTCGATGAGCATCTGCCGATTGCGTGGGATATTCTGTCCGATCTTGTCTTGAATCCTACCTTCGACGCCGTTGAGCTGGAGAAGGAAAAGAGCGTCATTCTCGAAGAATTGAAGATGGAGCTCGACAACCCGGAATCGCTGGTGCATGAGCTGTTTGTGAAGCACTTGTGGAAGGGCAATGGGCTTGCGCAGCCGATCATTGGCGTAAAGCCCACGATCAAGGCATTCACACGCGACATGATGGCGGATTATCACCAGAGAGTTTATACGCCAGCCAATATTGTGGTGACGGCGACAGGCAATCTTGAGCATGAACGGATTGTGGCCATGGTGGATGCATCGTTTGCTTCGCGTCCGACCGGCAAGATGCTGCCGAAACCGTCGAAACCAAAGCTCCATGCCCCGTTTGTGATGAAGCAGAAGCGGACGCAGCAGGCGCATCTCTACATTGGCGCGCCTTCGCACCCGATTGCGCATGAGACGCGGTATGCGTCGTATGTGCTGAACACGATCCTGGGTGGAGGAATGTCCTCTCGCCTGTTCCAGAACATTCGCGAACGTCAGGGTCTAGCCTATGCGGTGATGTCGGACCTGATGCTATACCGCGATGCAGGGGCGATTGCGATCTACGCCGGCACTTCGCCGGAAACGCTGGAGAGGGTGATCCAGTCGGTGATGGATGAGTTCAGGGACTTAAAGCGAAATCCAGTGCCGGATGAAGAACTGCGGCGGGCCAAGGAGCATCTGAAAGGGTCGTTGATGCTCTCGCTTGAGTCGACTAATTCGCGAATGACGAATCTGGCGCGGCAGCAGATCTTCTTCGGGCGGTTCTTCTCGATGGACGAGATGATCGCAAGCATTGAAGGGGTGACGGCCGAACAGGTGCAGCAACTTGCGGCAGAGGCTTTTGTGTGCGAGAAGCTCTCGCTGACCGTGCTGGGCAAGGTGGATGGCCTCAAGATCGACCGTTCCGCGTTGAACTGTTAAGGGGATCCGATTCGAGTGCGACGACTCGTTCTCAGTTTCGTTCTTGCGATCTGCGCTTTTGGCGCGGACTGGGGAAAGCTGAAGCCGGAAGGGTATGTTTCCGACTTTGCGCGGGTGATCGATGCAGGATCGAAGGAGAGTATTGACCGTTATTTGGCGGCGCTCGAGAAGGCTAGCGGTGCGCAGGTTGCGATTGTCACTGTCGATACGCTCGATGGAGATTTTGCCGAAGATGTCGCCAATAAACTGTACCGGCAGTTTGGAGTGGGCGTGAAGGGGCAGAACGAGGGTGCGTTATTTTTGCTGGTCGTGAAGGACCGGAAGTCGCGACTTGAAGTGGGTTATGGTCTTGAGCCGATTGTGCCGGATGGGGTATCGGGCGATGTGTTGCGATCAATGAGGCCAGCGCTGCGGGCGGGAGAGTATGGGCCGGCACTGGTTGAGGCGACGCGGGTGTTGGGCACTAAAATTGCGGCAGGCAAGAACATTACGATTGCGGAGACATTGCCAGCCAGGCGCAGATTTGATTCGGGCTCTGAGAGCCAGACTGGCGGAGAGCGCAATCGGGTCATACAGATTCTGGTCGTCGTGGGTATGCTGGCTTTGTTTGGAATGTTTAGCCGAAGGCGGGGCGGCCGCGGATTCGGCGGCGGGCCGTGGATCTTTCCTGGTGGTGGATATTCCGGTGGCGGCGGTTTTGGCGGGGGTGGAGGCGGCGGAGCGAGTTGGGGAGGATTTGGTGGAGGAGACTCCGGAGGAGGCGGCGCTTCGAGCGACTGGTAAAGGCAAATATGGAAATCGAAAAGAAACTCGGAGACCTGGTTGCGCGCGCGAGCCAAGCGTTGGGCGATCAACTGGCCTCGATTGTGTTGTATGGATCGGCGGCGCGCAATGAATTCGACAGCGGGCATTCGGATCTGAATGTGTTGATCTTGACGAGCACGCTCGACCGGGAAACTTTGCGTCTTGCGGCACCTCTGCTGATTTGGTGGATAGAGGGCGGGAACCCACAGCCGCTGTTGTTTACCGTGGATGAATTCCGATGTTCGACCGACGCGTTTCCGATCGAGATCATTGATATTCAGAAGTCCCATCGGATCTTTTACGGGTCGGATCCATTGACGGGCCTGACTGTGGATGCATCCCACCATCGAATTCAACTGGAGCATGAGATCCGATCGAAGCTGCTGCGTTTGCGGCAGAAGGCCATTCCGGTGCTTGAGAATCACAAGGAGTTGTTGCGGCTGATGGAAGATTCAGTGACAACATTCCTGCTGTTCGTGCGCCACATTTTGTTGTTGAAGGGTCTGGACCCTCCCAGTCCGCGCCGTTTGTTGATTCAAACAGCGCACCGGGAAGGCCTTATCGAACCGTTCTGCTTCGCTCAACTGATTGACCTTCGGGAGGGAAAACTCAGCCCCAAAACCGTAGACTCAGTACAATTGTTCGAAGACTACCTAAAGCAGATTCAAGTTCTGGTTGCGTCGATTGACGCCCACTAGAGGAAACCCTTATGCGTTCAGCTCTGATTGTGATTGGTGTGTTGGTACTCGCAGCCTTGTTGCTCGGCGGCAAGCTGATTGGAAACCGAAATGAACTCGTCGTGAAGCGTGAAGCGATCGATGGGACCTGGGCACAGGTGGACGTTGCTCTGCAACGACGGGCCGATCTGATTCCAAACCTCGTGAACACGGTGAAGGGATTTGCGACCCAGGAAAAAGAGATTTTTACGAATATCGCCAATGCGCGGGCGGCCTTGGCAGGGGCTCGCACTTCAGGCGAGAAGATTGCGGCCAATGGGCAATTGGATAGTGCCTTGGCCAGATTATTGGTGGTGGTGGAGAATTACCCGCAATTGAAGTCGAATGAGAACTTCATGCGGCTGCAGGACGAACTTGCCGGCACGGAGAATCGAATTGCGGTTGAGCGACGCAAATACAACGATGTGGTGCAGGACTTCAACACGACTCGAGACCAATTCCCCACAAACATAGCGGCTTCGTTGTTTGGCTTTCCGCGCAACGATGCTTATTTCAAAACCGATCCGGGTGCGCGGACTACACCCAAAGTGGACTTTTCCAAATAGAGGATTTTTTAGATGCAGACTTTCGGCAATTACATCAACGGCGAATGGGTGACCAGTGGCGGCACCTTCGAGAACCGCAACCCCGCCAACACGGATGAATGCGTAGGGTTGTTCGTGAAAGGCACTGCTGCGGACATGGCAGCCGCGGCACAGGCGGCAGCAGATGCATTTCCGAAGTGGGCCGGCATGACGGCTCCGGCGCGCGCCAATATTCTGTTTAAGGCAGCCGAGATTTTGGATAGCCGCTTTGACGCGGTTGCTGCTGACATGACACGGGAAGAAGGCAAGACTTTCCCCGAGGCCAAAGGCGAGGTGCGCAGGACGATCAACATCCTGAAGTATTTTGCTGGCGAAGGTTCGCGTTCCGGCGGGCATCTGGTGCCCAGTGAGCGCGACCGCGTGCATATGTTTGCCATCCGCAAACCGATTGGCGTTGTGGGTTTGGTGACGCCCTGGAATTTTCCGAGTGCGATTCCATGCTGGAAATTGGCCCCGGCACTGATCTGCGGTAACACGGTGGTGATCAAGCCAGCTAGCGCGGCGCCGCTTTCGGCGTGGCGCATTATTGAAGCTCTGCATGAAGCGGGGATTCCGAAGGGTGTCGTGAATTTCGTGGCGGGTTCTGGTGGAACGCTGGGCCAGGCGATGGTGGATGCCAAGCCGCTTAAGGCGATCTCATTTACTGGTTCGGAGACGATCGGCAAGTGGATTCACGCTGAGGCATCCAAGCGCATGTTGCGCATCCAGCTTGAGATGGGCGGCAAGAATCCGACCGTTGTGTTGAAGGATTGTGACTTCAATGCGGCGGTTGAGAATGTCGCGAATGCAGCGTTCTTCTCGACCGGGCAGAAGTGCACCGCTACATCGCGGGCGATTGTCGAAGACGAGATTTATGACAAGTTTCTGGCTGCGCTTGTGGAGCGCACCAGGAAGCTTAAAGTTGGTAACGGCATGGAAGCCGGCATCGACATCGGCCCGGCCGTGGATGAGCCGGCAATGAATACGATTCTCGAATACATCGAGATTGGTCGCAAGGAAGCGGGCGAACCTGTTGTGGGCGGCAAACGCCTGACAGGCGGGGCGTTCGATAAGGGCTACTATGTTGAACCGACGATCTTCGCCGGTGTGAGCGAAGACGCTCGTATCGCCAAGGAAGAAATTTTTGGACCGGTTCTGACGGTGCAAAGGGCTAGCAATTTTGAGGATGCGATGCGGATTGCCAATTCGACACCTTATGGGCTTTCGGCCAGCATCCAGACCAGCAATGTTTCGCGCGTATTTGATTTCGTTTATGGCGCTGAAGCGGGCTTGTTGACGGTGAATCTGCCGTCGGCGGGAGTTGAATATCAGCTTCCGTTCGGCGGTTCGAAGGATTCGTCGTTCGGACCCAAAGAGCAAGGCCCCGCGGCGTTTGATTTCTACAGCGACTACAAGACTATTTACCTCAAATACTAAGAAAGCAATCGATGAAACTAGGACAGATCAAAAGCAACGGCTCCGTCGTCGCTGCTATTTTTGAAGACTCGACCCACGCCAGGCCGATCCCTGACTACTCCATGTACGACCTTGTTCGAAGAGCCGACATGGAAGGGCTGGATTTGACTACCCTTGCCAGCCGACTGGCTTCCACGCACCTCGAAGAGGTAACGCCGCTGATCCCGATCGCTCCGCGCGAGGTTTGGGGTGCGGGATGCACTTATGAAATCAGCTCAAGCTTCCGCGATGCCGAACATGGCACTCGCGAAGGGTTTTACCGGGCTGTGTTTGAGGGCGACCGCCCTGAGTTGTTTTTCAAAGGCACAGCCCGGATCGCTGTAGGCCCTGGGCAGCCGATCGGGATCCGCGAGGATTCTAAGTTTACAGCTCCCGAGCCGGAGTTAGCTGTGTTGATCGGGTCGAAAGGCCAGATCTTTGGATACACCGTATCGAACGACGTTTCGGCATGGGACATCGAGAAGGAAAACCCGCTCTACCTGCCGCAATCGAAGACGTTTACGGGGTGCGCCGCGTTGGGGCCGGTGTTTGTTACGCCCGATGAAATCGGTGATGTTTACAAGCTCGACATGACGTGCAAGATCACTCGCGGCGACAAGACAACTTTTGAGGGCAGCACGAATACCTCGAAGCTGGGCCGCAAGATTGAAGACATTATCGGATTCTTGTTGCGCTCCAACCCGGTCCCTTGCGGCACTGTGCTGCAGACTGGAACGGGCATTATCGTCACTCAGGAGAGCGCGCTTGAACCGGGGGATATTGTTACGATCAGCGTGCCGCAGATCGGGACGCTGTCGAATCCCTGCGCGATCGTGTAAGTAAGGAAGGATGGTGGCGAAAGTCGGGGTCGAACCGACACGCACAATGAAGTGCGGCAGATTTTGAGTCTGCTGCGTCTGCCAATTCCGCCATTTCGCCACGGCTTGACTCTTTCGAGTTTAACACTTTGGCGATATAGTGCTCAGCATGAATCTTAAAGCAGCTTTACTGTCCACTCTGCTCGGCGGCCTCGCGATTTTCATGTGGGGAGCCGCCGCGCACATGATTCCCCCCGAACCCGTCACGGTGCTCTCCGATCACGCCGCTGTCGATGACTTCCTGGCCAAAAACGCCCCGCGCAATGGCTCCTACCTCGACGCTCGCGGCGTGATGATCTCAGTCGGCTTCCTCCCTGACCGGGCCGACAAGTCAGTCAACATGGGCCCTCAACTCGCCAGCGAGTTCTTGACCAACCTGCTCCAGGCCTTCATGCTGTACTGGATCCTTCTACGCTTCAAGCGCGACACCATACTGGGCTATGGCGTCACCGGCCTTGCGATCGCCCTCTTCGCCTGGGTAACGGTCGAGCTCTCCTACTGGACTTGGTACAGTTTTTCGATGCCACTGGTCTTGATGGGCCTTCTCGATGCCGTCGGTTCAGGCTTCCTCGCCGGGGCAATTGCAGGCTGGCAAATCCGGAAATCCGCATGACCCGTCGAACCCTCCTATTTGCAATTACCGGCCGTCAACTGAGGGACCAGTGGCGCGAGATTCTTGGCAAGCTTGAACCCAATCATCAGGACCGCCGTTGGTTCCACGCAAACATGAAGCCGCGAGAGGTCGCAACCACCGACCGCGGCTCCTATCTACGCCATCACATCGAGCTCCCGCTCGAAACAGACTTCTATCAGCCCGCCCTGTTGCTGGTCCCCAAGGGCCTCAAACGCGGCGAGCGCCGCCCCACGGTAATTGCCTGGGCCTCCACCTCCCCCGACTGGCAAAAGCCCGAGGAGTGGTGGGGTAAGTGGCTAGCCGAGCAAGGCTACATCGTCCTCACCAGTTGGGCGCATATCCGCAACTACCGCGACAAAACCTCTTTCCAAAATGGAGTCAGCGAAAAGGTCTACGAACGCTTTGGCCGCTGGGCCGGCCTGTCGCGCATGGTCTGGGACGTTCGACAGCAAGCCCGCTTTCTTGCGAGTCACCCCAACGTGGACAACAAGCGGATGGGCTTCATCGGCAGTTCTCTGAGCGCCAAGACCGCGCTCTACGTGGCCGCATTCGCGCCCGAAATCCAGGCTGTTACTTCCATCGATCCCCACGTCCCCCTCTGGGATGGAGGCACAAATTACGAAGCCCCCTGGTATCTCGACGCCGACCGGAAATTCAACGACATCCGCACGCCGGAGCAAACCGTTCGCAGCCTGCTCAAAGGCCACGACCACGATGAGCTGCTGACGCTAGCCGCCCCCAAGCCTGTCCTGATCATCGGCGGCAACGATAAGCAGCACTCCGACACCAAGACCACGATTCCGCTCATCGAGAAGGCCGCACAGACCTACAGGCAACACAAAGCCGAAGACCATCTGCGCTTCCACTTGCTCAACACCGGCCATACCCCCGTCCATCCCCAAATCGACCCGCTCTGGCAAGCCTTCTTCAACCGGTTCTTGCGGGGAGCCCGCCAGCCCGTCTAATGGAGTCGAACCAATTTAGGCACAGCCAACCCCAATGCCATTCCCATCAGCAAGCCGAGCGGCATAAACAGCCATGTTCGATAGAGTTTCATCGAAGTCGGCTCCCGATCTAACTTAAGCCCCAATTCCACCGCGAGGTCCCTGGCTACGTCTGCCGCGACCAGCCTGTCCGGATATCGAAACACAACCTCAACCCGGTTGCCCGGCAGTAGGCCAACTCTGATGTCCTCCCGCCTCATTTTGGCTACTACGTATTCGAGCGGATAATTCTCGCGCATTTCCCGATAGAGGTTATAGCTCTGGATGAAAAGGCCCAAAGAAGGCTGGCACAACACACCCAATGCTCGCTGCTTGAGATCTAAACCGGCAACCGGCAGTTGCGCTTCCACGAATGCTCGATACGTCTGGGCTGGAAGAATGTGAAAGCAGGCACCCAACGCCACACCAGCGATCGAACAAACAACCAGCGTCAACGGCGATTCGATCCGCATCATAACGCCTTTGGTAATGACATCGGGCAAGTCTCCCAACCGGTACCCCGTGTCCTTGAGCAGGGCTGCATATTCCTGGCCATATCGGTGGAGCCACGCCTTCGGGTATATCCTCATCGCCAACCGAAACAGCGTTCTCATACTTTCCCCAATCTTCTTTTGCCGGCCCTTAAGACCATCTCGATCCGCGATAGCTCTTCAGCGAGGTGCGCGCGCCCCTGCGCGGTCAATGTGTACGGCTGCCTTCGGTCTCCGCTCTTGAGTCCGCGAATCCAACCCCTTTCATCAAGCCGCGAGATAGCCCCGTAGAGGGTCCCCGGCCCCAACCGCACGCCCGCGAATTCTTCGACATCCCTCATAATTGCGTAGCCGTGCTTGTCGCTTTCGGCCAGACTCGATAGCACCAACAATCCTGGATCAGTCATAAATATTACGTATCACGTAGTATCGTACGACGTACTAAGCGAACAGTCAACAAAAAAGGGCGCCCCTCGCGGAGCGCCCCTTCTCAAGCAAACAACTACCAGAGAAACTTCAAACGTACCTGCATCGTCCGGGGGCTGAAGTTCTGATTCGAAGTGAGCGACGGGAACAGGGTCCCGAAGTTCGCGTTGTTCGGATTGTTTTCAAAGCTGTCATTGCGGCCAAAGTAATACTTGTTGATCGCATTGAATGCTTCAAAGCCAAACTGGAAGCGATACCGTTCCTTGAAGATGGTCGTCTTGAGCAAGGACGCATCGAGCGTCGGCACACGGTGCTTGCGCAAATTGCCGAAGTTCGAAGGCGTCTGACGTCCCGGAGCCGTCTGGCCCGGCGAATAGTCGCCAACCCAAAGCCACGAATACTGGCTCAGGTCGGTGCCGCAACCGGAAGCGATGGAGTAGGCCATCGCCGTACGCGTACCGTCGTTGTTCTGACGAATTACGCAGTTGCTGAAGCCACGCACCTGGTGCTGATTCCAGTTGATGTCTTTCACACGAGGATCTTTGAGCGGCAATACGTTGCCCGGCATCGATGCCGGCTCGCCTGAAGCCCACTGAAAGAAGCTCGTTACCTGCCAGCCGCTCACCAGCTTGTCGGCAATGCCGCTTGAGCTGGAAAGCATCCTCTTGCCCTTGCCAAACGGCAGATCGTAGCTGCCGGTCAGCTTAAACACATGCGGACGATCGTTGAAGTACAAGCTGCGCTGCGGAACATTGTTGAACGGATCGATAAACCCGTCGTTATCCAGCATGCGCGACCACGTGTAGTTCGTGATCAAAGTCAGCCCTGACATGCGAACGTTGTAATTCACCTGCAGCGAGTTGTAATCGATCCGGCCGCTGTTCAGACCGTCACGCGTCAAGTTGCCGTTGAACTGCGGAAAAGGCCGGTTCAACTGATAGCGCGAAAGAGTCGTCGCAGTAAAGAACGTCGTGCCGCGGAATGCTTCAATGTTACGGAACGGGTTTGTCAATTGCTCGTTGCAGAAGTTCGGCAATCCGCCCTGTAGCGCATCGCACTGCTTCATGAATGAAGCGCTTGGGATGTTGGCCTGAATCGAAGTTTCCCGATCCCGCGTGATACTGCCAATGTAGGAAACGTCCAACACCGATTTCGTATTCACCTGGAATTGGAATCCGATCGAGAACTGGTCGATCGAAGGCAGCTTGAAGTTCGTGGCCCAGTGATTGAAGTCACGGCCCAGGAAAGTGTTCGCGCCAGCGCTGGCGCCTGTAGGACGCTCAAAGCCGTTGGGCAGCGGATTGCTCAGCACCCCGGTGATTGGCGTACGACCGTCATCGAGGCTCGACACAATTGGCGTCACCGTACTGAAGCCAAGGCTGCGCAGATTGTTGTTGCTCGGATTCATGTAATAACGTCCAAAACCACCACGAAGCACCAAGCGGTCATTCACCGAGTAGGCAACGCCAATGCGAGGCTGCCAAGTGTTTTTGTAAGTGTTGCCCGAATTGGCCGGGTTGCCGCCAACTCCGGCAAATTCAAGGCCGCCGGCAAGGTTCGGCAACGACGGAATCTGGCTGCGCAGCGGCGAAGCAATTGTTGTATTGAAGCCACGGTTGATGCGGTCATACTTCTCGCTGGCCGGCATGTTGATGTCATATCGAAGGCCGAGGTCCAAAGTCAGCTTGCGGTTCACTTTGAAGTCGTCCTGGAAGTAGAATGCGCTGTACCAGTTCTGATAGAAGGGATAAAGCGGGAAGTTCTGCTGTCCACCCGTCGACCGGTCGCCGCCAAAGTTGCTCGGCATGCCCAGCAGGAAACTCGCGAAACTATCCCCCGCGTCGGCCTGGGCTTGATTCCACAACCGGCGTGTCCACTGGTCGTTGAAAGTGAACTGCAAGATGTCTCCGCTGTTCTGCTGGATAAAGTGAATCCGGCGCACGTCCACGCCAGCCTTCAACGTATGTCGGCCCGCATTCTTTGTGATGCTGCCCATGATGCCGTAGTTGTTGGTGATGTTGATGCCCTGACCGCGGCCCAGGGAAGCATATCCACCGATATTCCAACGTCCGAAGAACGCCGGAGAAGGCAACTGGCTTACTAAGTTCGATGGCAGACCCAGCTTCGTCAAATCAAAATTCAAGTTGTCGCGCCCAAAGCCCTTCTCAATAAACCGGTTGTAAGATGCGCGAACGTTGAACACGGTCGTCGGGTTCAAGGTGCTCACCCAGTCAATCACGTACGCATCGTTGATGCGTTGGAATGGCTGCTGCCCGTCCATGCCGGGACCTTCGCAGATGCCGTTCGCGCAACGCTCTTCCGTACGATCGTTCGAAGCGTGGCGGATGAAGGTGCGATGCTTGTCGCCAAAGTTCCAGTCAAATTTCAAAATCAGGTTATAGAAATCGTCCTGATTGACGTAAGTCGGCAGGATGAAATTCGTCGTTGAATAACGCTGTCCCGGAGTAGAGGCGTTCGGCGTCGGCATGAATGCCATTACGTTTCGCGCGACAGGGTCAATGCGGCTCGCCGGAATCCGGTTCCCCGGAAACTGGCTGCGAACAGGATTGCCCGACGCATCAAGTGTCGTATTCAGCGGATCGAAAATCAGAATCGGCTGGCCATTGGCCTGCGTCAGCTTACTGAAGTCGCCCGTCCGCATTTCCGGCTCTGCATAGCTGTTTCGCAGCGGGTTCGGCGTGCCTTCACGGTAACCCTCATAGGTTCCCATGTAGAACAGCTTTACTTTGCTCTCTTTGGTGAGGATCTTCGGGATGTAGATCGGCCCATCGAGCTGGACGCCATACTGATCCATGGATCCGCTGGGACGAGGAGCGTTGTGGGTGCCATCGGCCATTCGGCCGCGCGCATTGTTCTGGAAGGAATTCGCGTTCAGCGAAGGCCTGCGCAAAAATTCAAACACCGTGCCATGATGCCTTGAGCCGCCGCTCTTCAACACAACATTCACAACGCCGCCGCCCGTACGGCCATAAGCCGAGTCATACGAGTTCGTCTGAATCGTAAACTCCTGAACAGCGTCCACCACTGGGATATAGGCAATGTTATTGCCGCCCAACTGAGCATTGTTTGGTGCGCCGTCCATCAAAAACTCATTGCGCGACTGCTGCCCGCCATTGATCGACCATTCAGCGATGGCACCGTTGTCGAAGGGACGTTGCCAGATGGCCGCGCCGCGGAACGTTACGCCAGACTGCGTCGCTCCCAGCATGAACGGATTGCGCGCATTCAGCGGCAGATCCGCGATCGTCTTATTGTCAATCACGCCTGATCTAGATGCGGTCTGCGTCTCAAGTACTGCGGCATTCGCTTCTACGGTAACTGAATCGCTCAATTGCCCGACTTCGAGTGCAATATCAATACCTGCGACCTGACTAACGTTCAGCGTTACATTGCTGCGTACCGCCGTCTTGAATCCCGACTGTGTAACGGTAACAGTATACTGCCCGGGCCGCAAAAATGGAATGTTATAAACGCCGGTGTCGCTGCCACATGAGAATGTCCTATTAGTGCCAAGTAGAAATGTCCTATTGACAGGGTCAAGCTGGCAGGGTGGAAAGCGGAACCCTGACGATGACCCAAGAAGAGCGCGACCGGCTGGTG
>Ga0163144_10013627_pt1 | contig 16950 bp, 17 predicted proteins | sample OliLak19BULKMAT1_FD_123175 | JGI IMG/M metagenome (GOLD analysis project Ga0163144, IMG submission 123175) | Freshwater microbial mat bacterial communities from Lake Vanda, McMurdo Dry Valleys, Antarctica - Oligotrophic Lake LV.19.BULKMAT1 | ecosystem: Environmental > Aquatic > Freshwater >... | reverse complement strand
CCTTCGGTAGCCACCAGATTAGCCGTGGCTTGTGTCCTAGGGCCAACGTTCGGATACCGCCAGCTAGGTGCTGCTCATTCGCTGCCAGTTCCTGTAGATGTCGGCGGGGCCGGTTCCTCGCCCCCGGGGGCCTCCGCATCTTGCGCGACGGGCTCGCCTTTGGGCAGCTTGGCGTCTTCAGACTTTCCCCTGGGCGCTTCTCTCTCAGGTTTCGTGTTTTCCACCTTATCGGGGTTCAATGGATCGAAGCCGCGCTGGACGACTTCCTCTTGACCCTCGCGAATGGCCAGAATCGCCAACCGCCGGTTTTCCGGCGCAAAGCGATCTTTCACGTTGATCGGATTGGAATCTGCGTGCGCGAAAACTCCGACCATTTGGGAGCTCGGGATGCCGGTTTCAGCGAGAACTTTGCGAGCGTTGTCGGCGCGTTCAAACGAGAGCTGCCAGTTATCCCGCACTGAGCCCGAGGCGAAAAGGCGAGAATCGGTGTGGCCGTGGATCTGCAGTTTGTTGGGCAATTGTCCGAGAATCGGAGCAAGCTGTTTCAAGAGCTCGATCACGGGTGGTTTCAACGCGGCTGAGGAACGATCGAAAAGGGTGCCTTGTCCGCCATCGAGGATCTGGATCAAGAGGCCATCTTTGGTGATGTCCACGCGAACATTCTGGCTGAGCATCGCCATGCTTTGCGTCATCGAACGCACCGCGCCCTTCACATTCTTACTCGCCAGCTCGAAGCCGACGCGCTCCGTCTTCTGCACACCTTGGCCTGCGGTGTCGAGATTAGCCTTGTCAGAAACGCCGGAGCCACCCATCACGAGCGCTGGTGCACCCGAGAAGACACCAGTCCTAAAGAACGCGGAAAGCTCCTGCTTGGTCTCGCTATCAGTCTGCGAGACTAACCAAAGCACCATGAAGAAGGCCATCATGGCTGTCACGAAGTCGGCGTAAGCCACCTTCCACGCTCCGCCATGATGGGCAGCGTGGCCCTTCTTCTTAATGATGATAATCCGTGGCCGCTCGGCCTGCTTGCCGGCGCTCATTTGTCTTTGATCGCCTTGATCGCTTCTTCCAGCTGTTTCAGGCTGGGGCGCTCATCGGGGAAAATGGTGCGGCGAGCGAACTCGAGTGCCACCGAGGCGTTGGAGCCGCGTGCAGCAGCAACCAGGCCGGCCTTGATGCAATTCAAGTAGCGGCCTTCGGCTCCAGCTTGCACATCAAGACTGGCGGCGAGTGGAGCCACGAAGCCGTAGCAGAGCAAGATGCCCAAAAAGGTTCCCACGAGCGCGGCGGCAACGTGATGGCCGATCTCTTTAGGGCCGCCGTCCAGGTGGGCCATCGTGATAATAATGCCAAGCACGGCTGCCACAATGCCAAGGCCGGGAAGGGCGTCGCCAGTGGTGCGCAATAGGCTAATCGAGGCCAGCTCTTCTTCGTGGATAGTTTCGATGTCGGTTTCGAGCATCGAGCCAACATCATCCGGCGGGCAACCGTCGACCAGCTGTTTGACGCCTTCAAGCAGGAACGTTAATGCGTGGTGGTGGTGGAGCACGCTCGGGTGCTTTGAAAAGAGACTGCTCTTGTGCGGGTCGCCAAGGTGATTTTCCATCGCCAACACGCCGTCTCGGCGCATCAGCTGGAACATCCGATGCATCAGCACCAAAAGATCCAGGTAGTCCGAGGATTTTGGAATTTTGGGCAGGAAGGCCTTCTTGAGTGCTCCGAGCACCCGAATCAGCAAGCGGCCAGGCGCCGATACGATGGCCGTACCCACAGCGGCGCCACCGATTATGATGAGCTCGTTCGGTTGCCAGAGCACCGCCAGCGGGCCATGGGAGAGGACGTAGCCTCCAATCACGGACCCAAACACGACGATCAAACCAATGATGCTGTTCACGTTCCCAATGGACGACACGTCCCGAGGTGAGCAAAAGGGGTAACTCAGGCAAATCGATAACGGGTGCCTGCGCAAAAGCGTCAGAATTTCGACGCTTTTTCCCCAATTACGCTAAGCTTCGCACGAAAACCAGGGATGGTCTGCTTGGGGATGATCGAATCGGCAGGCTAATCTACGCGCCCCTTAGCCTGAACAATGTTTCCTACACTCTGGTTGAGCCCGCCGTCGTCGGAACCTTCACATACCACTGAGGTTTTGTCTGTCGTGAAGGCAGGCGCGGGCTGTCCGGACGCTGAAGCGTTAGGCAAGCGCGTTGCTGCGCTCACGGGGGCTTCTGAGGCGCGGGTCGGGAATTCGAAGAAGCGGGCACAGATCAGCTATTTAAGAACCAGGAACGGTTGGAACGTGGAGGTCACAGTTCTGGATGCTGCGAAAGCTGTGGCCGGCGTTCGTCGATTGGCTTCCACCTCTCCTGAATGCTCCTCGTTGGCGGAACCACTCAGCCTGATCCTTTCCTTACTATTGCAAGAGCAGGCAGCGAGCGCTGAGCCAACACGTGTTCCCGATGCACCAGTCGCGTTTCAGGCGCCGTCAGATTCTTGGCACCTGGAGACGGGTCTTACGTTCGGCATGGCCTTCGGGTCCCAACCGTCGGTCAGTTGGGGGCCCAGCCTGGGCGTCTGGATGCACGCGCCCCGTATGTTCTCCGTTGTGGCTCGGGGGAGTTGGTTCCTGGAACAACATCAACAAACCGAGGGAAAAGGCTTTGCAGTGGGTTACGCCAGTCTGTTTGTGGGAGCGTGTGCCGGCTGGGAAACACACCGAATTACGATGCCTTTTTGCATCGGGCCCGAGGTAGCCCGCGTGCATGCCCGCGGCTTTGGCTACAGCCAGAGCCTAGAAAGCACCAAGTACCTGAGCGGACTCGGTGCAAGCGTGGGCGCACATTGGCAAGAGAGCGAGTGGTTGAGCTTCGGCGGTGACCTGCTGGCTGGGCTGCCCTTTCAGCGCTACCAGTTGGCGTCCGAGCCTGCTTCTACCCAGGCGCGTCTGCTCTATCAGCGGAAAATGCTGAGCGCGTCGGCTTTCTTGGGCCTTAGTGTATCCTGGTTTTGAAAATCCCATGAGGCTCACTCGTCTAATAGTTCCCTTCGCGTTGGCCGCCGGGATCTGTATTCCCGTTGCGTGCGGGCGCGGGCGGCCCGCGAACTACGCGCGGGCGCCGTCAATGCTGTCCCCGCGCGAGGCGCACATTGCCTGGACGAACGCGCGCAGCGTCTTCGAAAAACGGTGCGTGGTCTGCCACGGCTGTTACGACGCACCGTGCCAGCTGAAGCTCGGCACTTTTGAGGGCATCGATCGCGGGGCAACAGAAGCTAAGGTGTACGACGGCTCGCGCCTCTTTTCGGCCGCTCCGACGCGACTCGGAATCGACGCGCACGATACGCAAGGCTGGCGGGAGAAGGACTTTCACCCGGTGCTTCCAGAAGGCGTCCAGAGCGATCCGCGAGCAAGCTTGCTCATGCGCATGCTCGACCTCAAGCGCTTGCATCCGGTTCCTCGGGCGAGCGACATCGCGAGGACCTTTACCCTCGAGCTTGATCGAAAGGAGACGTGCACCGATGCCGAGCACTTCGACGACTACGCAAAGTCGCACCCTTATTGGGGGATGCCGTACGCGTTGCCCGGCCTCGAACCGAAGGAAGAAGCAGCGCTGGTCTTTTGGGTGGGTGCCGGCGCGCCCCGTGATGAGCCTCCACCGCTCGCGCCGCAGATCGCTGAATCCATCGCATCTTGGGAATCGTTTCTGAACGGGCCGTCTTTCAAGAACCGCCTGACGAGTCGCTACATTTACGAGCACTTGTTTCTGGCGAGCCTCTATTTCAAGGGCATCGACAATCATACGTATTTTCGCCTGGTGCGCACGGCGTCACCGACAGGTGCCATCGAGGAGATCCCCACACGGCGCCCGTTCGACGATCCGGAGGTAGACCGGGTCTACTACCGTTTCGTGCGGCGCTTGGAGCGGCCCCTCGAAAAGACGCACATGCCGTATCCTCTGAGTGCAGCGCGCCTTCACCGGGTTCGCGAGCTTTTCATTGATGCGGCCTACGCTGTCGATCACCTGCCGAGCTACGAGCCCGAAGTCGGCGCCAATCCGTTTCGCGCATTTCAGGCGATTCCTGCGGAGTCGCGTTATCGGTTCATGTTGGAAGAAGCCGAGTTCACGATGATGGGCTTCATCAAGGGCCCCGTTTGCCGAGGGCAGGTCGCGCTCAACGTGATCGAAGATCGCTTCTGGATCACGTTCATGAATCCGGCGCTGCCATTGATCAAGGAGGAGACCGCGTTTCTCGCAGGTGTGAAGCAGGACCTGGACATGCCCGCTGAGGGCGGAAGCTCGGCTCTTCTGACACTATGGCTCGGATATGGGCGCGACCACGAGCGCTATCTAAAGAAGAAGAACGAGTTCTTGCAGAAGGCGCTCGCGGAGGGCAAAGGTTCGAAGGGTGGCGGGCCGAACCTACACATGGTGTGGGATGGAGATGGGAAAAACTCCAACGCGGCGCTGACCGTGTTTCGTCACTTCGACAGCGCATCCGTGGTTAAAGGTTTGGTGGGTGCCCCTCCGAAGACGGCATGGGTTGTTGGATATCCGCTTCTTGAGCGCATTCACTACCTTCTTGTGGCGGGCTTCGATGTCTTCGGCAACGTGAGCCATCAGCTGTCGACACGTCTCTACATGGATTTTCTCCGCATGGAAGGCGAAGCCAATTTTCTGATGCTTCTGCCGCCAGCACGGCGGCAAGAGCTGATCAGCATGTGGTACCGCGGAGTGAACGGTGACGCGAAAGATCGCGTCTTTCACGATCTGACAGCGTTCGAGGGACCGCCGAATATTCACTATCAGGACCGCGCAGCCGAACAGGAGCTTTTCCCCATGCTCAAGAGCCACGTTCGAGGCGTTCTCAACAACGATTTCGATCTGAAGCACATCGAAGATGCATCGCTGCGAGCCGCGCTCGTGCGTCTCGGTAAAGTGAAGGGACAGCCGGCCTCGTGGCTCCCGGAGTTGTCCTTCGTCACCGTGCGAAACAAAGATGGGGTCGGCGCGAGAACGAACTTCACGATCGCGCGGGACAGCGCGCACACGAACGTGACGAACCTCTTTCACGAGGAGGATCGACGCATTAAGAATGAGGACGAGCTCTCGGTGGTTCGCGGCTTCTTGGGTGCCTACCCGAACGCCCTCTTCGACGTACCGCGCTCGGACGTCGATGCATTTGTCGAGACTGTCTCGAAGCTTGATAGCGACGCCGCCTACAAAGCGTTGCGCACGCGATTCGGAATGCTGCGCTCCAGCGATCAATTCTGGGAGTTCAGTGATCGCATTCACGAAGATCACGTCAGGGTGCACTCGGGCTCGTCGGGCTCGTCGGGCTCGTCGATCTCGTCTGGGTTGTTCGACTACAATCGGCTGGAAGCGTACTAGTCTGAATCAGATCCAACCGCGCCGAAGAAGCCACATCTTCGCCGCCTGCGTCAGAGTCACGTAGCCCACTAGCGCAACGGCCAAGAGCGGCCAGTAGAGCGCCGGCAACGCCGAAAAGCCGAGGTAATCACGCAAGGGTGAGAATGGGAGCACCACGCCAACCGCCATGATAACGACGCTCGTTGCGACCATAAACGTGGACGGGCGACTCTCGATGAACGGTAGCTTGTTCGTTCGGATGATATGAATGATGAGCGTTTGCGTGAGTAAACTCTCGACGAACCAGCCGGTCTGAAAGAGGCTCTGGCTGTGCGCGGCAATCGCCGGCGTGGAAACGTCCCAGCACCCGAAGACGTAGAGCATCCCCAAAAACGTCACCCCGTCAAAGATCGATGAGCATGGGCCAATGAAGAGGATGAAACGCGTCAGCTCCTTGATGTCCCATGACCTCGGTTTCTGGATCCGATCCAGATCCACGTTATCCGTCGGAATCGCGGTCTGACCAATGTCATAGAGCATGTTGTTGGCGAGGATTTGCAAGGGGAGCATCGGCAGAAACGGGATGAAGAGGCTCGCGCCGAGGACGCTGAACATGTTGCCGAAGTTGCTGGATGCGCCCATGCGCACGTACTTGATGATGTTGGAAAAGACCTTTCTGCCCTCGAGCACTCCTTCGTCCAGCACGAGGAGTGACCGCTCGAGAAGGATCATGTCTGCAGAGGCTTTGGCAACATCCACGGCTGTGTCGACGCTGATGCCAACGTCTGCGGCGTGAAGCGCGGGCGCATCGTTGATGCCATCACCCAAAAAGCCCACCACGTGTCCACCCGACTGGAGCGCCAGAATGATCCGCTCCTTGTGCGCCGGCGATACGCGCGCGAAAAGTGTCGTCTTCTCGGCGGCAGCCGTGAGCTCGGCATCGGTCAACTTTTCGACCTCGTCGCCGAGCAGCACCAGATCCGTCGCAAGCCCGACCTCTTGGCAGATCTTGCGGGCAACGAGGTCGTTGTCGCCTGTGACAACCTTAACCGAAACACCGTGCTCACCGAGGGCCTTGAGCGCCGCGATCGCAGACTCTTTCGGCGGGTCGAGAAACGCGGCGTAGCCATCGAGGACGAGATCGCACTCGTCGTTTTTGCCGTACGGCGTGACGCCAGGAGCGCCTTTGGCCCGAGGTTCGCACTCTTTGCTCGCAACCGCGAGAACACGGAATCCGTCGGCGCTGAGGCGCTCGTATTCCTTCTTCAGGTTCTCGATGTGTTCGTGATCCATCGCGTGATGCTCGCCGGCCAGGACGAAGCTTCCACACCTTGAAAAGATCGCTTCAGGCGCGCCTTTTGAGATGATCCGATCCTTCCCTTCGGGCGTTCGAACGACCACAGACATGATGCGTCGTGCAAAATCGAAGGGGATCTCGTCGATCTTCACGTATTCAGGAATGCGAGCGTGAGCGTGGCTCTCCTCGTGCGCCAAGATCGCGCGGTCAAGAACGCTCTTGAGCCCGGTCTGAAAGTGGCTGTTCATGTACGTGAGCCCCAGCACTCGCTCATCCTCCTGAAGCCGCACGTCGCAGTGGCGCTCCAGAGTGACCTTGTCCATCGTCAGTGTGCCCGTTTTGTCGGTGCACAGCACATCCATCGCTCCCAGGTTTTGGATGGCGTGAATGCGTTTGACGATGACCTTCCGTTTTCCCATCGCGACGGCGCCCTTCGACAGACACACGGTCACGATCATCGGCAGCATTTCGGGTGTGAGGCCCACGGCCACGGCGAGCGCGAAGAAGAACGCCTCCGTCCAGCTATGCTTCGTCAGACCGTTGATGACGAAAACGAGCGGCACCATGATCGCCATGAACCGAAGCATGAGCCACGTGAAACGCGAGATCCCTCGGTCGAACGCCGTCGGCGGCGCTGCCTCGCTGATACTTTCCGCCAGGCCTCCGAGATAGGTTTCCTTGCCAGTTGCGAGCACAACCGCTTTCGCAGATCCGCTCTCGACGCTCGTCCCTTGGAACGCGATACTGGTCAGTTCGAACGGGGATGTCGTGGGGATGGACGCGGTGGTCGTCGTCGCGGTCGGGTGCGTTTCTAGGTCGTACTTCTCGACGGGGAGGCTCTCGCCCGTGAGCGTGCCTTGATTCACGAAGAGGTCTTTCGCGTGAAGGATGCGCACATCGCCTGGGATCATGTCTCCTGCTGCCAGCGTCACCACGTCACCGGGGACGAGATGTGACACCGGAATCTCGTGCGGCGCGCCGTCCCGGAGCCCCAGCGCATTTACCGAGATCATCGCCTTAAGCTTTGCAGCCGCGCTTTCGGCCTTGCTCTCTTGGAACAGCTTCAAACCCAGGCTGAGGGAGATCATCGCAACCATCACCACCGCAGATCTCCGGTCTCCGCTTATTGCGGATATCGTCGCAAGCACGGCGAGCAAGATGACGAGCGGATTGAGTGAGGCACGCCACAAGAGCTTCGCAAACACGGGTCGACGATCTTGTTCGAGCACATTGTGACCGTGTTCGAGCAGCCGGGCCTCGGCTTCCGTCGTGGTGAGCCCTTCGGCTCGCGTTGCAAGTCGCACATACACCGCCGCGGCGTCGAGCGTTGCGGCCTCGATAACGATCGGCGAAACGCGAAACGATCGCTTCCGGTGCTTACTTGCGGCGAACAGCTTCTTCGGCAAGTGGGCGGTGGGAACGCTCACGCGGGCCGTGGAAGGCGAGGATTCGTTGGTGGCCAGCATGGATGGGCGAGACGCATTCGCACATCATGCAAGGTTCGTTGCGGGTTGGCTATAAAGCCTCTCATTGGAGTCCGAAGCTCCTTCTGCCGTGGCGCGTCTCCTCTATCAGCGGAAAATGCTGAGCGCGTCGGCTTTCTTGGGATTCGGTGTATCCTGGTTCTGATAATTTGGCTTCCCAGGCTCCACATACTCTAGACGATGCAGCGAATGAGGCAGCCTCAGGAAGCTGTGTCGTACCGAGCGCGGATGCCCTCACGACCTCTCAGCTATTCGAAGAGTACGCCGCTTTTGCCTTGCGCGCGCTGTTGCACCTCGGTGTCCGCGATGCGGACGTGGAAGATGTGTGCCAGGAGGTGTTCGTCGTCGTTCACCGGAAATTGTCTGATTTTGAGGGCCGCTCTTCGGTGCGCACCTGGCTTTTTGGGATCTGCGTGCGAGTCGCCAAAGACCACCGCCAGCGCGCCCATCGGCGCTACGAAGAGCCGTGCGTGGCGCCTCCGAGTGGCAGCTGTGCACCCACGCAAGAGGTCACGCTCCAACGGGCTCGCGCCCTTCGGGCCTTTGAACAGGCCTTGGACCAGCTGGATGATGCCAAGCGCGAGGTCTTCGTGCTGTTCGAAATTGAGGGCCTCAGCATGAAGGAAGTCGCCGAGGCACTCGATTGCCCTTTGCAGACGGCCTATTCGCGCTTGCATGCGGCGCGCGAAATCATTCTCGGCGCGATGCAGCGGTTTCACGGGGGCGCTTTGTGAGCCACGAGCAAGATCCGCCGCGCTGGGGTGCAGCGACGAATGGCCTGCCCGAAAGCTTGGTGACGGGACTGGAGGAGGCGCGGGGTGTCCTGCCCGGAGCAGATCGTTTAGCAAGAATGCGCGCGGGGCTAGCTCCGCTGTTAACTGTAGGTGCTGCGGCGAGCCTGGGAGCCGTTGTGGAGGGCTCCACAGCCGCGCAAGCGGCGATTTCTGGCTCGGGCACTATCTTTGGAAAGACTGCAGTTTCCGGGGCCGCAGGGCTGAGCAGCAAGCTTTTGGTGCCATGGGTGCTGTTGGGTGGGGTCGTGGCGGCCACAGTCGTCGGGGTTGTGGGTATTCGTTCCGCACAGGTTTCGGAAAGTCCTAGCGCGTCGCGGGCGCGCAGCGTGATGCCTTCGAGCGCGATGCCTTCGAGCGTGATGCCTTCGAGCGCCACGCCTTCGAGCGCGTCGGGTCCGGAGTTAACCCAAGAGCGCACTCCTGAGGTCGTTGTGCCAAAGCTTCCACCCGTGCACCCGTCTTCAGCTTCAGCGATCGCTGAGCCCGTGCGTGAAGCAGGAAGCTTGCACTCCGAAGCGCGCTTGCTCGCCCAGGCGCGCGCGCAACTTACCAGCGATCCTCGTGCGACGTTGCGTGCCTGCGAACAACATCAACGAGAATTTTCGCGAGGTGTGCTCAGCCAAGAGCGCGAAGTGTTGGCGGTGGAAGCCTTGGTACGCCTCGGGCGAAGTGCGGAAGCTCAGGCGCGGGTGGCACGCTTTCGAGCTAAATTTTCGGGCTCACCTCACTTGCCCAGGTTGGAGGCGCTCGTGTCCACGCAGCAGCCGCTCAAGCAATAGCTTCCGCCGGGGCAACTCAGTTCGCCAGGCTGACCACAGCCGGCTTGGCCTTGGGTACACCGGGATTGGGTGCCGGTGCAGCCAACGGTTGGAGCACCGCTGCCAAAACAAACCTCACACCCCTCACAAAGATTGAGGCAACTTGAAACCTGTGTGCAAGGCCGGCACAGGTTGGGATCGGCGAGGTTGGCGGCGTTGCAGGTTGGGTTCCCGTTCGCATCTTCGGAGCCGATCCACACGGCGTGGTCGAGATGGGGCGACTTGCAGCAGCCAAAACAATCACAACCGTTCGGCGTAATGGCCAGGCAAGTTTGAATACACTGTGGCGTTTGCGCCGTTTGCAGGGCGGTGCAGCTCTGCGAAGTGCCTTCCACCTTCAGGATGAAAGCCGGATCGTAGCCGCACTTCCCCTGAGAATTGAGCGGATCGCGCAGCGGATCGCATTGCAGGGCGTAGTTGCAGCCATCGTTGCCCGGGCCCAAATCGCCGTCAAAATAGCAATCCTCCGTACAGCGATTGGCTTGCATCGATTTGGCATCCAAAAAAGCCGCTTCGGAATCATGGCAGGGCCCCAAACAATCCGGATCCTGAGCGTCCACCAGGCCGTCCGCGTCGTTGTCGGTACAATCGCCGCACACCAACACGGAAGTTCCGCACAGCCTGAGCTGACACGCCGCATTGGCATCCGTGCCCCCCGCGCTTCCCTCGTGGTCGCGCCCCACTAACAGCCGAGACTTGCAGGCCGGTGCCGAAGCCAGCAGTAGCGCGAGATGTAGCAACGAACTCAGCTTCAGCAGCGCTTTCAATATTTCGACACGGTAGCTCATAATTTCGAAGAGGGCCCCCCACTCACGCAGTAGGCCTCATCAACACAGGGCAAGTGCCGTTGTCAGAATTCCAGGTTTCAAGGGCGTTCGGGCAACGGTGCAGAGCTTCCAAAAGGTGCTTTTTTAGATGAAAATCTCTCATATTTTGGTGGCTATTGGCCTTGTGGCGTTAGGTTCGGCAGGCGGTTGTGGTGGAGGGACTGAGGGAGGCGTGGGGGCGGGCCAAGCGTTCGCGGGTGCCTCGGGCACGGCGACCAACGGGGTCGGGGGAGGCGCAAATGCCGTTGGGGGAGGCGCGAATGGTGTGGGGGGATTTTCGGGTCAAATAGGAGGCGCCGGGTCCATCGCCGGCACGGGCCCCATGCTCAATTGTCAGGTGAGCGGAGCTCAGTGCACGAGCCATGCGGATTGCTGCTCGAATTCTTGCAATCCCATGACGCAGCAATGCGCACCGTCGCTCATGGAATGCAAAGGCGCAGGCTCGCCGTGTGGCAGCTCGATTGAATGCTGTACGTTAAGCTGTGCCGGCGGTGCATGCAGCGCCAACGCCTGTATTCAAGACGGGCAGGCCTGCCAAACAGCAGCGGAGTGCTGCGGCGGCAGCTGCAACGCCAACAAGTGCACGGCGCTTTCGACTTCCTGTAAGACGGCCGGCAATGCCTGCACGCAGGGCGGCGATTGCTGTTCCAGTCTGTGCAATGGCGGCCTCTGCCAAATCGGCGCTTCCTTCTGTGTGCAGGGCAGCGATGTTTGCGGCAAAAATGCCGACTGTTGTTCCGGGATCTGCACGATCGCCAACGGCGCCACGCTCGGCTCGTGCAGTGCGCCCCAGGCGGGCTCCACCCGTTGCGGTAAAGTCCATGGCGAGCTGTGCAATGGCTGTGGGGAATGCTGCAGCCGTCTCTGCGCACCTTATGGGCCCACGGGCGTTGCGATTTGCCAGCCTGCACAAGGCTGCCGAATTAACGGTGAATTGTGCCACGAAGATCGAGATTGCTGCGGCGTCGCAGGTACCGGTCTGCCGGGTGAGGGAAATGTAACCTGCGAAAAGGATGCAGGCGCGGAGTTTGGGCGCTGCCGAAATCCCATGGGTTGCAATCCGCAGGGCAATATCTGCCACTTCAAAGACTACCAATGCGAAAATTCCACGGCCCCGGCGCAGTGTTGCGGCGACACCAACAAAAAGCTCGAATTTTGTCAGCTGGATGCGCTCGGAATTCCACGCTGCAATGGTCTTGGCGAATGTCGCAAAGAAAATGAAACCTGCGCCACAGGCCTCGACTGCTGCACTGGCCTGAACCTCTCCTGCTTGCCGAATGCAGCCGGCGATCTCGTTTGCACCAAGCTCACGACTCCCGAAGCTTGCCAAGTCACCGGTGGCGGCTGCACCGCCAACGCGGATTGCTGCCCCGGTACGATTTGTATGCTTGAGATCGGCGCGTCGCGTGGCATTTGCGGCGTGCGCGAGGTCCCTCCACCAGTTGGAAGTGGCGGTGCTCCGGGAGCCGGCGGCGCGTCTTCGGGCGCAGGTGGTGATCCCGGCGCAGGTAGCGGTGGCGCACCCGTGTGTGCCGAATATGGCCAATCATGCCTGTCGACTCCGTGCTGCAATGGCGTCCCGTGTTCAGCTGGCCTCTGTGTGTATATTATTCGGTGAGTGTGCGGTTTGGGGGGGCGACCGTCGGCCCAATATCACGAGCCGCATCACCGCAGGGTGACCGGGGCGGCCTTGTCGCAGGCTCGCGCCCAGTGGCGGATACGTTGTCGTGGCTGTCAATACAAATGTATTGACAAGGGGCGGGTCCAGCACACACTAGGGTCATGAACGAGCTCAAAAGCTCCCAACTCCAGCTTCGCGTCTCGCCGCGAGAGAAACGCGAGATTCAACGGAGGGCCGAGTCCGCCGGGCTTTCGATGTCAGAGTGGGTCGTCTCGCAACTTTTGCCCAAACAGCATGAAACGTTTCAGGACCTCGTGCGCAATCTCAACCACGAGTCAAGTGAAGCGCCCAACGCATCGTCGTATGCGTTGGCGGCGCTGAACGACTTTTTGGCAAAGCTTTCTGCCCAGGACTTTAAGCGCGCGCTGACGGACCCGTCAGTGGTACCACACTCCGAGTTCCACCGCGTGTACCTAGCGGCAATGATCGAGCATGCTGCCGTTCAAAAGGGGGCCGAGGTGCCAGCATGGGTTCTAAGTAGCGGCCCCCTCGGCGTTCCGTACTTCGCCACTGAACTCACCAGTCTTCGGCTCCACCTCCTCATGCATTCGCCGCCCGCGTTTCGGCGACGCAATCTGTTCGTGGATGCCAGCGTGGGAGATCGGGTGTGAAGCTTGGTTTGGATCGGAAACGGATCCATGAGCTCTTCGAGCTTCTCAACCAAGAGCTATTAAAAGCAGGGATTCGGGGAGAGCTCTTCTTGGTGGGTGGGGCCGTGATGTGTCTCGTGTACAACGCGCGGGAATCAACGCATGATCTGGACGCGCTGTTTTTGCCAACCGCGGGTGTACGCGCTGCGGCAAGGCGAGTGGCTGGGAAAGAGGATTTGTCTGAGGACTGGCTCAACGACGCAGCCAAAGGTTACCTGAGTGAAAGCGCGGATTTCGCGCCGTTTCTTCAGCTGAGCCACTTGAGCGTGATGACGGCCACCGCGCCCTATTTGCTAGCGATGAAGTGTCTAGCCATGCGGCTCGGCCGCGAATTCCACGACGAAACTGACGTTCGTTACCTGTTGCGTTACCTCAATATCGAACGCTACGAGGACGCGGTGGACGTAGTTTGCAGCTTCTATCCGCTGCAACGGTTTCCCCAAAAGACATTCTACGCGTTACGCGAAATCCTCGGCTCCGATGATGAAGCTTAGCCGCGGGATCGGGGGGACAAAGTTCCGAGTCGTGTTATACGGGCGGGATGCATTATTGGAGGTCTGCCATTCCGTGTTGGTTCCTGCTCGCTGGCGTAAGTTCCTGCGGCACGGAAGCCGCTCCCAAGGGCGTTGTGGGTGTTGGAGGTATGTCGACGAGCATATCTGGCGGCTCGGGCGGAACGGCGAACGCGAGCGGCGTGGGCGGGGGTATTCCAGTTCAAAGCGGAGGGAGCTCGGCGTCTGTGTCCGGCGGTGCACCGAGCAGCCAAGGCGGAGCGCTCGGAGTTGGAGGGCAAACGATGGCTCAAGCAGGAAGTGGAGGAAACGTGCAAACGCCTAATGTGCCCAAAAAAGTGCTGATCTATACCTATCCTCCCACCGGCGAGGTGCCAAATCTCGCCGAACAGGTTTCGATCCTGAGCGCCCAGCTTCAGGCGTGGGGTTTCTCGGTTGAGACTTCGCAAGATCCCGCCATGTTTACCGACGTTAACTTAGGACGTTTTGGAGGGGTGGCTCTGATCAATACCTGCGGAGAACTTTTCGGAGAGAGCAACCCGGGGACTGCCGAGGCGGCGGCCTTGCAAAAGTTTGTGCAAGCCGGCGGCGGCTTGTTTGCCACGCACTGTGCTTCCGTGACGCTCACGGGCGCGCCCGCGAGTGACCCCGCACCTTACAATAAGCTTCTGGGCGGACGAGGTGGCGACGGCTACTTTGGCGGCGAGAGCACCTGCACCAAGCTCACAGACCACCCCACGAATGCGGCCCTTCCGGCAACATTCTCGTACACGGGTGACACCGACAACACGGACTACCTGGCTCCGGATACAGTGGTGGTGGTGCGCTGCAAGTGGTCAGGCAACGGCGAAAAGGAAGTCGCTGCATCCTGGTATCGCACCGAAGGGCTCGGTCGCATCTTCTTCACAACCTTCGCTAAAACCGACGCGGATCTAAAAGATGCGATGCTGCGCGATCAACATCTGTTCCCTGCGCTTTCCTGGGTGCTTTATCGGTCCCCGATCCAGCAGTAAGCCTTCGCTTTGATCGGTCAGTGAAAGGGTTGCCGGGCCGCGCGGCACGAGCGCTCGGTGAGCAGCCCTTTTCGTTTCTTCGGAGATAGTAAGCATGCTTACTATCGTGATCGCCTTTGAGATGGCTGCCACGCACAAGCTTGGGAGCACCTGGGGGATGTTCAACCGCTGCCCGAACGCGGTCGCGACTCGCAGCGTCAGAATTCCGGCGACCAGAGTTGTTCGGCAGCTCCAGGAACGGTGACGAACAACTGCAAGGCGATGTCGGGGCCTGTGGCTTGGAAGTAGAACACTCGAATTTTGTGCCGTCCCTGGTCCAATGTCACGGTGTTTGATTTGCTAGTGACGGCGTGCACGCCGTCGTTGTTGACAACGAGTTTCCCGTCGACCCAGAGCAGCGAGCCATCATCCGAAGACAAACGGAACACATAGTCGCCTTGGACCTTTACGGAGAACTTTCCGTTGTAGTCGAGCGCGAACGACTTGTATTTGTCGGAAACGCCGGGAAAACCTGAGGTGAACCGGCGTTTGGAGATATTCAGTGCGTTCGTATACATGATCCCTTCTGGGATGCACCTTCTAACAGAGGCGGGTTGGGCACGAAGCAGAGCGTGCCCTTGAGGGCACCCTTTTGCCCGCTGCCGAAAATTCCGACGCTGCTCACGATAGGGAGGCCGGGTCCGTGCTTGCCGAAAGTGTGTTCTTTGGCTGCTGGCATGAGCCGCCTTGACCTTGTACGATCCATCAAGTCCACCCAGTCTTCTCTCTCCACCAGAGCCTTTTCGTTCTGATCGCTCAACGAATCACCATCCGGCAATGCATAGGGAAAAGATTGCGGTAAGGGCGACGTAGCTAATGGAGGTTCAACAGGGAGCGTTGGTTTCTCTTTTTCCGAAGCAGTTGGTGTTGATGTTTGTGTCGGTGTCGGCGTTGAAACCTGAGGCGCCTGCGCAGTAGGCTTCTCGCCCCAATCTGTGAAGTGCCCAACCAAGAGAATCTGCCGCGCCCTTCGAGCTGAGTTGTGACGCATTCGGCTAAGCGTGCGCGAATTCGGTTGAGCGTCACCTGCACCGATTCGGTCCGTCAAGATCAACGCCACTTCTTGAACGATGTCTTCCGCGAGAGCGTGATCACGCAAGATGGTGAACGCGTACGCAAGCAACGCCTTTCGGTAAGCTTGAATCAAATCGAGCTGGTCCAGCTTCGGTTGGATGAATTCGTTCACGCTAGAGAGTGCGCCCCAAGGTCAAATCTTATCTGATAAACGTCAACGACCTTGAATTTGGCCGAAATCTCGATTGTGCCAACCTGTGCCACTCCTCGGGCCAACTGACACGCGTGTCACGAGGGTTGAAGGGTTCTGGCCCGCAGCGCGGAGAAGGCCCACCCAAAAACAGCGAATGTTCCCAAATCAATAGAGGAGGAGTTGGTGGCACAATTCTCGCACATTGATCCTTGAGGCTAACGAACAGATGCTTTTCCCGATTCGCTCCCGATTCACGCCCGCCGTCATTTTTTCCGCACTGTTCGCGTATGTGGGTTGCTCCGGGTCGGTTGAGTCACTGGATGGCAGGAGTACAGGCGCAGGAGGAGCCGGCGCAACCGCTGGCAGCCTAGGGGTCACAGGGGGCAGGCAGGGGCCAACCGGCGGTCTTGGTTTTGAGGGGGGCGGCCGGAGCGTGGGACCCGTCGGTGGCTTTATCAGTAGAGACGGGGGCGCGCCGAACGTGGGACCCGTCGGTGGCTTTATCAGTAGAGATGGGGGCGCCACGGGCACAATAGGCGGTAAATCCGCCGGCGGCACGGGTGGGGCACCCACGGGCGGCCAAGCCACGTCGGGCGGCCAAGGCAACGGGGATCCGCACCCGACAACGGGCTCGCTTGACGTGTATTGCACTGATCTTGGTGCCTACGCTTGCGCAGGACATGCGCAGAAAGGGCAGCTGGCGTGCGCGGTCAACCCTAGCATCGGAGTTCCAGTATGGTCGCTCAATGGCAACTGTTCCGGCGCGAACAACTGCGATACGCGGCCAGGCGGGAATGCGGGGTCCTGTCAGCCAATCGTGACCGAGTGCCTCGACAAGAATCCTGGTGCGGTGTTTTGCCGGGGCGTGAACCGACTGACGTGTGGTCCGGACCTCGTCACCGCCACACCGCTCGACACCTGTGCGACAGGCTTCTTGTGCACCGATGGCATGTGCGTGATCCCGTAGGTTTCGACCGACAGCTGAACCGTGGCAACGGCGCCCGCATCGTGGACACTGCCGTCGTTTCTGGTATCCTGCAATCCTCGAAATGGCGCTCCCACGTACCCAACTTTACGCGAGTCTTTTCTTCTCGATGATGGTCCCAGCCATCTTCGGCTGCGCGAGCGGGGCGAAGAGCGTCTCGGACACGAGCCAGTGGGAGGCGAAGGTGTCGCTCCCCTCGGACGCGAATGGTGCGCTCGATGTTTCAGGGGGCGCTTGGCGCATGATCGAAACCCCAGCGCTTTCCAACCTTCCGAAT
>Ga0163144_10013626_pt1 | contig 16950 bp, 11 predicted proteins | sample OliLak19BULKMAT1_FD_123175 | JGI IMG/M metagenome (GOLD analysis project Ga0163144, IMG submission 123175) | Freshwater microbial mat bacterial communities from Lake Vanda, McMurdo Dry Valleys, Antarctica - Oligotrophic Lake LV.19.BULKMAT1 | ecosystem: Environmental > Aquatic > Freshwater >... | reverse complement strand
TCCCGTTTCCGCAGTTGACTGTCCGTGCGGCCGCGAGCGAGGGAGGACCGGGCAAGAGAGAGGCCCTCGCTGGCCGTCCCGGCCGTGAACGCCGTCAGCGTGCTCGGCGTCCCGGTGGTTGTCGTTGCGCAGCTGTCCGACGATATTCACGTGCGAGCCCTTGCCCAGGTACACGGCGGCGTTCTCGGCCTGCTTGCCCCCAGGGCCGCAACTTGCCGGCTGCTGACGCCGACACGAGCACTCACGGCCAACCGCAGGGTGGCAACCACAGCATCGGCAAGCTCGTCCAGAGCACGCCGATGAGCGCGAGCACGCCGCTCCCGAGGCTGGCCGTGCCGAGCACGCTTTCGCCACCGCGGCCGCCGACGCGCAGGCCGCGCAGCAGCAGCATCAGTGCGATCGTCGCCAGCGCCAGCACACTGGCAATCGGCAACGCCCAGTGCAGCGCCGGTTCGATGGCGGTGCCGCAGCCGGCCTCGGCGAGCACGTAGACGGCGGAGAAGTGCAGCGCCCAGACCATGAGCGGCGCGCTGCCTTGCAGCAGCTGGCGAAAGAAGCGGTCGCCCATCAGTTCATCCAGCCGGGCAGAAAATTGACGATGCCGAGCACGACCAGCCCCTGCACAGTGGTGTAGTGCCACATCAAGGTCGTGGTGTCGAGCGTGGCATGGGCGTCGGCGCGCAATCGGCCACTGGCCGAACGCACGATCAGGTACGTGCCCATGATGAGCAGCAGCGCGACGTGCAGACCTTGGTAGCTGAGCATCGCCGCGATCGTCGCGCTCCAGGCGTCGGCGGTCGGCTCGAGACCTCCATGCCCGATCATCTGCGCGGCGAACGCGCTGCCGGCGCAGACCATCGCCGTCAGACTCAGCGCGCCCACGGCGATGCGCGAGCCCAGGACGCGCCGCACCAGCGCGATCGCGACCGACCCGGCCGCCAGGAGTGCTGCCGCGAGCAGCGGCCAGATCGGTTCGGGCAGCGACGCGCCGGGCGGCGGGCAGATGTTCAGCAGCATCGACACGTGCACATGGGCGAACATGAACGACGCGAAGATCGTCGCATCGACGACCAGCAGCACCACCATTCCCCAGAAGGCGTGGCTGGCCGAACCGCGCGCGCCGACCGGAACGCTGACCGCGTCGCCGATTTGCGCCATGGCGATGTGCGGCGGGTTGTCGAGCTCCCACAGCCAGAGCACGACGGCAACGATGGCGGCGATGCCGCAGGCGTAGGCGATCGGGTACAGCTCGACCGTCGCCAGAAGGAAGAAGCCGGCGGTTCCGGCGGCGGCGATCAGCGGCAACCAGCTGTCGGTGGGCAGCCGCAGCAGATGCAGGATGCGCGCCTGGACCGGGCTGGTGATCAGCGTCTCGCGCAGGCCGCTCGAGGTGCCGGGCAGCCAGTGCCGGCCGGCCTCGACTTCGGCCGGCAGCCCGGGGTGGTCCCACAGCGGTTCGCGGCTGTGCACGTTCGGGATGCTGCGCATGCTGAACTGATGGACCGGCAGCCACTCCGTCGTCGGCGCCTGCCACGGGTTGCCGCGCTCCTGTTGCCGGCGCAGCAGCGTGCGTGCGACATCGACGAAGAAGAGCAGCACGCCGGCCGCCAGCACGAAGGCGCCGATCGTCGAGACCAGGTTCCAGAGCTCCAGGCCCTGCCCGGGCGCATAGGTGTACACCCGACGCGGCATGCCGAGCAGGCCGCTGATGTGCATCGGGAAGAAGGCGATGTTGAAGCCGCCGAACATCAAGCCGAAGACCCATTTCGCGAGCCGTTCCGAGAGCCGGTTGCCGTTGACCAGCGGCATCCAGTAATAGAGGCCGGCGAACACCGGAAAGACCATGCCGCCGATCAGCACGTAGTGCAGGTGGGCGACGATGAAATGGGTGTCGTGGACCTGCGTGTCGAAGGGCTGAACCGCAACCATCACACCGGTCAGCCCGCCGAGCACGAAGATGAAGAAGAAGCCGAGCAGGAACAAGGCGATCGAGTTGATCTGCACCCGGCCGCGCCAGAGCGTCGCGATCCAGGCGAAGACCTGGACCCCGGTCGGGATCGCCACGGCCATGCTCGCGGCCGTGACGAAGGCCATCGACAACGTGCCGAGGCCGGCGGTGAACATGTGGTGGACCCAGAGCGCGAAGCTGAAGAAACCGACCCCGACCAGGGCGATGACGACCGCGCGGTAGCCGACCAGCGGCGTGCGCGCGACCACCGGGATCATCATCGAGACCATGCCGGCGGCGGGCAGGAAGATGATGTAGACCTCCGGGTGGCCGAAGAACCAGAACAGGTGCTGCCACAAGAGCGGGTCGCCGCCACGCTGCGCAATGAAGAAGGGCCAGTCGAGCAGGCGCTCGAGCTCGAGCAGGGTGCTGCCGGCGATGATCGCCGGGAAGGCGAACACGATCATGAAGGCCACGACCAGCATCGCCCAGGCGTAGATCGGCATCTTGCCGAGCGTCATGCCGGGCGCCCGCGTCAGCAGGATGCCGATGATCAGCTCGATGGCGCCGGCGATCGCCGAGATCTCGATGAAGCCGATGCCGAGCAGCCACCAGTCGGCGCCGGGCCCGGGCGAGTACTCCTTGCCGGTCAGCGGCGGATACATGAACCAGCCGCCGTCGGGCGAGACGCCGAAGAAGATGGTGCAGAAGAAGACGATGCTGCCGATGCCGTAGGCCCAGAAGGCGTAGGCCGAGAGCCGCGGGAACGGCAGGTCGCGCGCGCCCAGCATGCCGGGCAGCAGGTAGACGCTGAGGGCCTCGACCACCGGCACCGCGAACAGGAACATCATCACCGTGCCGTGCATCGTGAACACCTGGTTGTAGGTGTTCGCGCCGAGCAGCGTGTTCTCGGGCAGCGCGAGCTGCATGCGCATCAGCAGGGCGAGCACGCCGGCCGCCACGAACATCAGCAGCGCGACGCCGATGTAGAGCAGGCCGATGTGCTCGTTCTTGACCGTCGAGGCCAGGCGCCAGCCGCGCGGCGACTGCCACGCCGCGGCGAGCCGCGGCAGTTCTTCCGGCGGGCGCGGCAGCGAGTTCGGAAACGTCACTTCAGGCTTTCGAGGTAGGCCGCCAGCGCCTGCAGCGTCGCCGGGTCGAGGCTGTCGAACGACGGCATGCGGGCGCCGCGCTTGAAGTGCTGCACGTCGGAGATCCAGGCGACGAGCGTGCCGCGGTTGTTCGGCAGGGTGCCGGCGCCGAGGGTGAGGCGGCTGCCGACATGAGTCAGGTCGGGGCCGAGTGTCGCGCTCGGATCGAGGGTCGCCCGCCCCGGCGCGACGGCCGCGGGCGCCGGCGCCACGATGGCTCCGAGCCGGACGCCGCTGCTTTCGCGCACCGTGTGGCAGGCCACGCAGCGCTGATCGATGAACGCAGCCCGGCCGCGCGCCTGCAGCGCCTCGGCCGGCGCCGCTGCAGGCATCGCCTGCGCCGCCAGCCAGGAATCGAACTCGGCTTCGGGCTGCGCCACCACCACCAGCTCCATGCGCGCATGTTGCTCGCCGCAGAACTCGGCGCAGGGGCCGCGGTAGATGCCGACGGTGTCGGCCGCGATGACGAGATGATTGACTCGCCCCGGCACCAGATCGACCTTGCCGGCCAGGGCCGGCACCCACAGGCTGTGGATGACATCGGCGCTGGACAGGCCGAGCACGACCTTGCGTCCGAGCGGCAGCCGCAACTCGTTGGCGAGCACGATGTCGCGGCCGCCGGCCGGGTCACGGTAACGCACCTCCCACCACCACATGTGGCCGGTGATGCCGACCACGATCGCGTCGGCGGGAGGCGGCTGCGTCAGACGCACGCTGAGCGAGAGGCTGTAGGCGAGCAACGCGCTCAGGACCACGACCGGAAAGACGAGGCCGCCGCCGACGATCCACAAGCCATGGCGGACGGGGCCGGCGCCACGGCGCAGCGCCAGCGCGAGCAGCACCATGACGAAGACGAAGATGAGCGCGCCGGCGGCGAAGAGCAGCCACCCCGCCTCGGCGATCCATGCCGCGAACGGGCCCGCGGGCGCGAGCACCGACGCGTTCATCCGAAGGCTCTCCGCGGGTCGGCCGGAGCAGCCTTCATCTCACTCGAGCGACATGAGGTAGGCCGCCATCGCCTGCGCATCGGCTTCGGAGACGCCCATGTCGGGCATCAGCGTGCCGGGAACGAGCGCCTGCGGGTCGGCGATCCAGCGCGCCAGCGCCGCCGGCTCATTGGGAATCTGCCCGGCGATGTAGCTGCGCCCGCCCCAGCGTTCGAGCGGCGGCCCGACGCCGCCTCGCGCCGCCGGCACTTCCGGGATGGCGTGACAACTGCCGCATTGGTAGTCCGCGAGCAGACGCTGGCCGCGCGCGAGCAACGCCTCCTCGTGACTGCGCTCGCAACCCGCCAACAGCCCGCACGACAACGCGCATGCGAGCGCAGCGTCAGCCACGGACCGGATCGGCACCGAGCCTCCCTTCTCTCACCGCAATCTCCACCCCGGAAACAGCGCCCTGATCGTCGAGTCGATCGCCGTGACCTTGCCGGTGACGGCGACGGCGACGCTCGAAAAGGATCGTTTCATGCTGCTCTCCTCTGTAGAAACGACCGGTGCAGGGAAATGACCCCAGCTTTCCGACGTGGCAAAGCGCGTTCCTGCCGCGCTGGCCGCGACATCGCCGCTCTGCGGCAGGAACTGCGCGCCGCTAAAGCTTCTGCATGAGAGAGGCACCCGTGGTGCTCGGCGGCGCGACGGCATTGAGCGCCAGCGTCGTGCTCACGGTCCGCTCGCGCGTTCGCGCTCCGGGCACGTCGTTTGCTCGCTCGGTTTGCAGCGTCAGGAATCCTCAACCGACGCCGGGAGCGACCGTGTTGAAAGTAATTCTGCGGATCGTCGGCGCGATCTTCATCATCGGGCTGCTGGAGGCGCAGGAAAAGCTCGCGTTGTCGGTCGGCAAGCCGGGGTCGCGCTCGACCCGCGCCGGGTAGGCCGGACCGCGGCGTTCGCGACATGGCGCCGATGTGGAGCCTCGGCGGCCTGGGCTGGCGTCCGCTGGCCGCAAACGTCTGGAAGGAGCTTTCGGAAGACCGCATCCTCGGCCGCGCGGCGCAGCTCTCGTTCTACTTCCTGCTGTCGATCTTTCCGCTGCTTCTGGTCCTGGTGGCGGTGCTGACTCGTATCGGTTTCCTGAAGTCGGCGCTGCGCGAGAGGCTGAGCAGCCTGTTCGAGGCGGTCGCCCCGCAATCGGCCTCGACGCTCGTCGACGATGCCCTGCAAAGCATCACCGAAGGGATCGGCGCCGGCGGAATCTCGTTCGGGCTGCTGATCGCGTTGTGGGCGGCGTCGAGCGGAATGGTGGCGCTCATGAACGCGCTCAACTACGCCTACGGAATCGAAGAGACGCGTCCGTGGTGGAAAAGGCGGCTGATCGCAGCCGGCCTGGTGATCGCGCTGATGTCGCTCATCGTCGCGGCGCTGACCCTGATCGTCTATGGAACGGGATTGTTCGAGTCCCTGGCCGCCGGCCTGGGGCTCAGCGGCGCGCTGGCAACGGCGGTGCGAATCGCCGAGTGGCCGGCGGCAGTCGGCTTCGTGCTCCTCGTCTTCAACCTGCTCTATCTCTATGCGCCGAACCGGAAGCATCGCGACTGGCACTGGCTGCTGCCCGGAACGGCGGCGGCCGTCGGCCTGTGGCTGCTCGCTTCCTTCGGCTTCAAGGTCTACGTCGAAGACTTCGGCACCTACAACCGGATCTACGGCTCCGTCGGCACGGTCGTCGTTCTGCTCTTGTGGTTCTACATCAGCGGCATCGCCATCCTGATCGGCGCGCAGGTCAACTCCGAAATCGAGATCGCCCGAAGGCACGCGACTTGCCGGTGAACCCGTGCGGTCTATCTGATCGTCAAGCAGGTGGAGATTCTGGCGCCTTAGCCCGGTTGCCGACCCGATGCGCATGTGGAAACCGGTTGCCTGGACGCTCGGCTTTCTCGCCACAGTCGGCGTCCTCGGCGCGACTGCGGTCATCTACGGGGGCCTCTACAACGTTGCGGCGACGAAGCAGCACCTGCAGCCGGTGTACACGGTGCTCGAAAAGGCGATGCACTACTCGGTGCAACGGCGGGCGCGCGAGATCGAGGTTCCGACCGGGCTCGACACCGCATCGACGCAACGGCTCGGCGCGACCTGCTACCGCGACCATTGCCTGCAGTGCCACGGCGGTCCGGGAGTCGCCCGCCAGGGTTTCGGCATGAGCATGCAACCGCTGCCGAGCCCGCTGGTCGAAGCGTCGCAGAAATGGAACACGCGCGAGCTCTACTGGATCACACGCCACGGCATCAAGATGAGCGGCATGCCGGCGTGGCAGTTCCGGCTTCGCGAAGAAGAGTTGTGGGCGGTGACGGCGTTCGTCAACCTGATGCCCAAGCTGACGCCGACCGGCTTCGCCGAGCGCATCGCCCAGGCCGAGGCGCTGCGATGTCCCGGCCTGACGGCGGTTGCCGGCGGGATCGGCCTCACCGAACCTTTGTCCGGACTTCAGGCGGCGCCCGACCGCGGCCGGGTCGCGTTGTACCAGTACGCGTGCAACACCTGCCACACGATCCCCGGAATCACCGGGTCGCAGCCTCTGGTCGGGCCGCCGCTCGGCGGCATCGCCAGCCGCCAGGTGATCGCCGGCCGGCTCGCCAACACTCCGGCCAACATGGTGGCGTGGATCATGCATCCGCAACAGATCGACCCGGCGACCGCAATGCCCGACCTCGGCGTCAACGGGCGCGACGCCGTCGACATGGCGGCCTATCTGGCGACCTTGCGGTGAGCCGATGAAGATCGAGTTCACCTGCTGTGGTCGCAGATGCGGCATTGCCCGTACTTGATGACCGGACTGCGCCGCGCCGGATTTCGCGGCGCTGGCTCGACGCGGGCGCCGCTCAGGTCGACGCCGCGGAGATCGGCGTTCTGCAGGATCGCACCCCGCAAGTCAGCCCTGCGCAGGCTGACCCCGGTGAACTCGGCCGCGGTCAGGTCGGCGCGGCGCAGATCGGCACCGTCGAGCACGGCGTCGACGAGACCGACGCCGCGCATCCGGGCGCCGGTCAGGCGTGCACCGGTGGCGCGTGCACCCTGCAGGTTGGCGTCTTGCAGATTGCTGTTCGAGAGGTCTGCGCCATCGAGCGTCGCCCCGACGAACGAGGCGCGTGTCAGGTCGGCACCGGCCAGCTTCGCACCGGACAGCGCGGCACGCTCGAGCTTGGCGTCCTTGAGCTGGGCTTCGGTCAGATTCGCCTTCACCAGGTTGGCGCCGGACAGGTCGGTGGCATAAAGGTTCGCGCGTGCCAGATCGGCGCCGCGCAGGTCGGCGCCGGCAAGGCGGGCTTCGGAGCAGATCGCGCCGGGGACGATGCGGCAGCCGTTGATGGTCTGGGCAGCCGAAGCTGTGTTGGGGATGAGCAACAAGCAGCACCACAGAAGGAGGGGGACGACACGCTGCATGGCTCGGCTCCAGGTCGGGGGGGGTGTGGTCGCTGATGCCGCATGTGCAGCAAAGCATATGCCGGCCCATCAGCGAACGACGGCCGTTCGAGGGATGCGGTGCGAATCGCCGCCCCGATGCGGCTTCGCTCCCTGGCGGCATCGATGACGACCAGGCGCGCAAGCAGTTCGCTGCCAAGCGAGCCGCCCTGGCCAAGCGCGCAGCACCGAAGAAGGCAGCAGCGCCTTGAACCGCCTCCAGTGGCGGCCGATGTCGCTGGCCGATCGCGACGCGATCATGGGTACATCGCCCGGGACACCGGACGGCGGCGATCGACCATGACCTCGAGTCGAGATCAAGGCAGAGAACGCCAGGCAGCGGCCCAAGCTGTACAAGCCCGGCCGCATGAAGGGCAGGCGCGAGATCGTGGTGCGACCGAACTTCGTGATGGTCTACCGCGTCACCGGCGACCTGGTCGAGGTCCTGCGGGTGCTATACGCGGCGCAGCAGTGGCCCTGAATCTGGTAGGCCGTGTTGGGCTCGAACCAACGACCAAAGGATTATGAGAACTTCAGACCGGGATCTTGCGGGACTTCCTGGGACATAGATTCCTTTGTAAATCAATAGCTTACATCCACCGAAGTCTCGCTCGATCCCGTACCATCTTCTCCAGAACTGGCACCAGACTGGCACCAGGACGACTGGAGGACTTAAGTGAGCGGACTGGCACCAGCCTCTTTGGCGCTGCCGAAACAGCTTCAGGCCCTGCCCATCGGGACCTTCGTGACGCTGGAGAAGTTGGAGCAGGGCGGCTCCATGCAAGCGCGCCGGTTGAGCACCGGCGCAGTCCAGTTCTACTGGCGCTACGCGAACGAGGGCCGCACGCACCGCGAACCTGTCGGCCCCTACGACCCCGTCTCGCCGCCGAAGAAGCTGGAGCCAACATCGCGCGGCTTGAGCCTGGCTGCCGCCCGCGAACAGTGCCGCCGGCTATCGCTGAAGCACGCGGCGCACCGCGGGATCGGTGGGCTAAAGGAGGCAAAGGCCATCGAGCGCCGGCTGTACGTCGACGCACAGGAGGCCACGGCGACGCGCGCCATGCACTCGCTGAGCAGCCTGCTCGACGACTACGTCAAACACCAGGCAATGCAGGGCCGCATCAGCGCACGCGAAGCCAAGAACATCTTCGATTTGCATGTGGTGACGGCCTGGCCAGCGCTTGCCAAGACGCCGGCGAGCGAGATCACCCAGGATCAGATCATCGACATGCTTCGGCGGCTGACCGAGCAGGGCAAGGGACGCACGTCGAACAAGCTGCGAACCTATTTGCGGGCGGCCTTCCAGTGCGCCGTCGATGTGCGCGTGACGGCATCGATTCCGATCGCCTTCAAGGCATACACCGTTCAGGTCAACCCGGTCGCGCAGACGCGACGCGATGGACGCTTCGACTGCGCCGACAAGCGACCGCTGACCACCGATGAACTGCGCACCTACTGGAAGCTGATTGCCAAGTTGCCCGGCTTGCATGGCCGGTGCCTGCGCTCGCACCTGCTCACCGGCGGTCAACGCATCGAGCAGCTTGTGCGCTTGCGCTGGGCCGACGTGCGCGCCGACTCGATCACGATCTACGACACCAAGGGTCGCCCGGGACGCGGCGCGCGGGACGCACACGGTACCGATCGTCAAGGCTGCCCTTCGCGATCTGCAATCGTTCGAGCGCGCCGGCGACTACGTCTTCTCCACAACGAAAGGCGTCAAGCCGATCTCGGGCACGACCCTATCGGGCTGGGCGGCCCAAGTTGTCGGTGATGCGATCGAAGGATTTCAGCTCAAGCGTGTCCGTTCCGGTGTGGAAACGCTGCTGGCTGCGAATCGCATCAGCCGGGAGATCCGCGGGCACGTGCAGTCCCACGGGCTCACGGGCATCCAGGCGCGGCACTACGACGGGCACGACTACATGCTGGAGAAGCGGGAAGCACTCGACGTTCTGGCGCGCGAGCTGACCGGCGGCGCAGCACGGCCCACCGCTCCAAAGCTTCGGCGCGGGACAAGTTCGTCCGGTCCACGCGCAACTCGTTGACCAGAAAGGCCTCGGCCCTTGTCATTGAAGCCAGGGGCGCCCAGAAAGTCTATCCTGATACCCGACGTCTACCGCGGGGTCTGCGTCGTCGTGCAAGTCGCTGTCTTGCTTCGGCCTGATGTGGCCCGAATCGTCCATCAATTTCAGCCAAAGTGTCTCGCGCACCATAGGCATCAATTTCAATCATCGCCTCGAAGAGGTCGACGCCGGATTGCCGCGACGGTCCCCCGAGCCGATGCAGCGTAAGTGCGAGGTCGGTAAGTTGCGGCGCAGCTATTGCTGTTCCAGTCCGCATGTCAGCGAGTTCGCCGCGCCAAGCCGCCACCAGCTTCTCAGCGATTCTCGCTACAAGTTCCGCCTCGTGCGGGAGTAGCGCCTGTAGACGCTCCACCACAAAATGAGAGGGCGCGGCAGACACATCGGTAGCAGGATCCGCCAATGCGCGCAGCAATTGCACCGTCGATGCGTCAGGTACAAGTTCGTCGGTTACCCTAAAGACGTCCATTACCACTTCCACCAACTCTTTCGTTGCACCTTTGAGCAACGCGATCAGCGTTTGGTTTGCACCCAGCCCAACCTTCTCATCGGTCCTCAGGTTCACGGCAGCATGTGCCAAGCCGATTTTCGTTTGATCACTACCAAAGTTGATGATCTCGTCTCGTGCCAGCGCCCAGTCGCTCCTTGCACTTACTGTGGACACCAATCCAACAAGCTCGCCATAGGCCTGCTGAAAAAAGGCTCGATCTGACTTTCGCCAATCGCTGATGAGGTCGAACACCAGTTGATCGTCCCAGCGCTGAGCGTGTGCGAGAAAGATGACGGCTTCCCGGGTTGAGAGGATTTCGGGAAAGCGGCCAAAAAGCTTGCGAAGGAAGATTGACACGACCTGCGGCGTCGATCCACCGGAATTGCCAAGTCTATAGAGAAGTGCCTTCCAGATCTTCGGGTCGCGCTCACGCAGGAAGTGAGCTTCGAGGATAGCGAAGTACCTATCCCGACCAGCTTCCTTCCTACTTAGGAGAATCGAAGCGAGCGCCGACAGTACGTTGAAATTGCCGCCAGGGAGGACGGACGAGCCTCCATGACCCCACAGGAGACTCCCATCCCTCAACTCACCGTCATTCGAGCCGGAATCAGATTCGCTCTCCGCGTCGGCACTTCCCGCCTCCCCCGAAGCGGAAGTACCTTCCAACCACTCCACCAGTATGCCGATGACCTCATCGCCGATGTCGTTCGTTCTGGCTGCGATCTTTTCGATCGCACGGGCGGCTGAGTCCGTAAACTCCCTTGCCCGAAATCCGCGAGTGTGCAAATCGAGGAGAGTCTCAACGATGCGGCCGTCATTCGGAGCATCGTCAGCCATCGCCTCGAGCGCATAGCCGGCGGCCCGCTCCTGCTGGAGAGGCTCAAACTGTTCCACTAGACGGGTCGCTCGGTCAGGGTTGGCTCGCGCGAACTCGGCGAAAGAGCGGGAAAGTTGAATGTTGCCGCCTCGCGACCAGTGTTTCGGATGATCCCAGTCTGAGTTGTCTGGAATCTCGCGAAAGATCCCGAGGATGTCGCGATCTTTTGCCTTGGTCATCGCAGCAGCATCCATAGGCGATCCAATGAAGCCCCCCTCGCCCATGCGTATGGACCAATCGAAGCGGTTCCCCAACGCGCGCTGCTCAGTGGCCACAAGTTCGCGGTTCTCTGGGGTCAACCGCTCTATGCCCACAGCTTGTAGGAGGTCCTTCCTAGTTGCACGAACTAGGTCGGCGAACATCTTGCGCTGTTCTGGTTCCTTGAGATGGGCCGGAACGTCAGGGCGATAACTCAAGACCGCGTTCTCAAACCGAGCCATCTCTTGGCTAGACCAAGTTCGCGCACAAGCGCGCAAGAGATCGATCGTCGTACTTCGATGGCCATAGGCAGTACCGAGTTGAAACCGCCGCGGATCGAGAAGTAGCCATTCGAGAGCCTTCGACGCCAGTTGATCTGCCGCGACTTCGTACCCGCGCGCGATCAACTGCTGAACAGCCAAGATCGCGAGACTCGAGTTCGTGTCGGCCCACTCCAAGAACTGCTCTTGCGACTTTTCCGCAAGCTCCTCGATTGCAACCTGAATGGCGCTGATCACCGGCCTTTCTCGCGACGCCGAGCGAGTCTCGGAAGGCGCAACTTCGATCTCGAGAACATTCCGTCCTGGATAGATGTACCCAACACCTTCGTTGTCTTTGCGGGCAATGATTTCGGTGAAGACAGATACGTACCACGGCCAGCAGGTTTGCAGGAACGTCGCTGGCGCAGCCTCGGCCAGCGACGGAATGTCGTCCCACTCCGCTGAGTCGAGCAAATCCTTGAGCGGCTTCGTTCCGTCGTGGCGAACGTACCAAGCAGTCTTCTCGTCCTCACTGCCAGCCGCTGGAAACGGCGGCGGCTCGGGCCTGCCCTTCGCCTCCGAGAGCAGGAAGTCGAACTTCGCTCGGACGAGCCTGAGTGCGACATCCGGCTGTTCTACCGCAAGTATCATTGCGGCGTGGCTTACGTGCCATGCCGCGACCGCCGTGCGCCTGAGGACAGTTCCCGCAATCTCTTCAACTTCTGCAGTCCAATGCGGGCACTCCTGTATGGTCATCCATGAGTAGGCGTCTCGCTCTGGATGAGGGAGCCAACACTCCCCAATGAGCTGAATGACGCGCTCTCTATGCGCCTTCCATGCGAGTCCAAGAATTCGAGATGCTTGGCTCGCCTCGGCATCGGAGCCTGACATCGCATCTCGAATGGCTGTTGAAGCAAAGTGAGGGAACCACCCCGAGTTACTTCCGATCGCTTTGAGCCCGACCAATCTGAAATCGGGTGAGTTCAGCACTTCGGCTATGCACATCTTCTCGAATTCGAGCGGCTGCGAAACTTGACCGAGAAACTCAATCAGCAAGAGGCGAAGATGGCGCCGCAAGTTAACTGTCTTCCAAATGCTAACGAACTCGCGCTCGTAGGAGCTGACCTCGGCCCCTCGAAGATAATTCAAGGCCGACCAGACCTTCGCCCTGACGAACAACGAGTCCTGCCGTTCTAAGACGTAGACCGAGAGTAGCCCCGACGTTCGAACAAAGGTCCTGGCGAGAACGTAGTCGAATAGCGTCTGATGACTGAAGGCAACTCTGAGAGTATTCTCAGACCTAACAATTAGGCCCAACGCTTCTAGGCGCCTGAGAGAAGTCAGGCGGTCATCGAAACGCGCTGCTGCCAGCCAGAGCGCCTCTTCTTCCGCCATCTGCCCGGCAAGGTCAGAGGCAAGGGCGATCAGACCGGCACTATCGTCTGCTGACGCAACACGGTCTTTCCAGAACTGCTCAAGCATTGCCTGATAAGTACTGAAAGGTTCCGTTTGACCTGAGCTCGCGAGCGCGACAAAGGTCTTCAACGCTTGCGGAATGCGCATCACATCCCGCGCTTTCTCCGGCCAAGCATCAGGGTCCACGCCAATTTCAGCGAGTCGCTCCTTCACCTCATGCCATGGCGGCAGAGCCAATGTCACAGCTTCAGCTTCAATCGCACGGAGTCGAACGTCATGGTTGAACTCGAAGGTGCGTGCAGACAAGAGAACATGAACGTTGGGCTCATTGCCAATGTGCCGAACAATATTAAGCAGGACATTCAATCGACCGCTTCGAAGGTCGAGTTGGCTTGCAAGCGCGTCAAGTTGATCGATGAGGACATAAACGGGCTGCAGCACCGCTAGTCGCAGAATGAGCTCGGTCGGTGGTGCTGGCAAGCGCAGTTCATGCTGCAAGTCCGATTCCGTCCTTACCTCCGTTGCCAACAAGTCTGCCTTTAGGGCGAAAACCGGTGCACCGATCTTCAGCAAGTCGGCCGCAATCTTCGAAAGAAGAGCGGACTTGCCTGACCCCGGTTCTCCAAGCAGTACCGTTACGCTTGTATGCAGCTGAAAGCGGGCTTCGATGCTGCCCTGCTCCGGCCGCTCCATCCACCGACCGTTCGGAAGTGTCTTCTCCCAGGAAAGTAGATCGACGGAAGCCTCCTTAAGGGCCGCCTTGGCCGCTTCCGCTTCAGTAACTCTCTGCAACGTCGTCGCGCCGAGGAGTGTGACCCCGCTGTCTGATGCGGCTTCCCGAAGCTTGGCTAAGTCCATGGCCGCGAGGTCGCTCTCGCGGACGCTCATCACAAGTCGAACTGAGCCAAGATCAACTCGTATCAGTTTCAACTGCTCGTCGTCAATCGCACGCTTAAGCCGCTCGGCCACGGCGTTGACCTTCTCCTCGGGCCAATCGTCCTTTGAACCTTCGAAGTTGAATACGAACTCCACCCGGCGCTCCGCAGGCGGATGGACGCCGTTCCCCTGGGCGGGGGCGGTCACTTTGGGTTCACCACCTACTATCGGTCCTTCTGTCGCGCGAACTTTGCTCCGAAATGAGAGGATGCTGAATGCAAACGCAGCGGCATGAGCCGCCGCAATAGGTTGATGCAGCTTGTCGCACGCGTGATCCTTTCCGGCGCACATATCCGAGATGCCACGCACAACAATCGCAGGCGTATTCTCATGATGCGCTGCGTTCATGGCGCCCCATCCCTCCATTTCGACAGCTCCGCAATCGTTGAAATGAGAACGAAGCAAAGCGAATCGAGGTGACTTCCCGCCGGCAACCACCTCTTCGCCGGAAACAATGCCCTTGATGGCAGCCAACGGTGGAAAGTCACAGGGATAGTCGGCCCGGTTTGGTAGCGTCATTCCTGCTGGGGCACGAATTAGGTCTATCCATTCATTCGAGTAGATGATGCCCTGAGATGCAGTCAGGAGCTCACGCGCGGGAACCAATGAATGGGGCCTGACGAGCGTTTCGGTGTCTTCGACCTTCGCGGAGTGGCCGTTATAGACGTAGTCGCCAACGACGACGCTGCCAATCGGGATGTCCGCTTTCAACGACCCGGCGACGCCGACGAACATTTGCGCATGGAAGCTTCCAAACTCCTGATGCGCTTTGCTGACAACGAGGCTTGCGTCGGTGTTCCCCTGTGACGTGATTGCGTGAACGATGAGCCAATCCCCTGCTGGTTCGGAGAAACGCCCGTACTCGTAGTAGGCGCCCTTCTCACCCACAACTACTGCTGGATCGGTGAGGAAGGCCTTCACGGAGCGGCTCTCGTGGACAACGGTCGTGACCACGAGTGCGCGCCGAGGATGCGCCTGGAACTCGTCCTTCAGTTGGGCGGGTGTCCGGTAGGCCATTTCCCGTTGCGGAGTCACCTCAGCCGCGCGTCGTGGTTCAGAATGCGGGAAGCTCGAGAACGGCGTTGCCGTGGCCTTTTCCAGACTATGCCCTGCCCCTGAGGTTTGCTCCTCAGGATTGCCAGGCAGCCCAAGCAGTCCCCTCAGATACTTGAAGATCCTCACGACACGACCCTTGGAAAGACCTGCGAAGAAGAGGAAGCGCTACCTTCCAATGATGAATGATCATATGCGCCGCATAGGGCGCGCAGGCGGCGGCTGTACCGTTGCGGCGAGTACGTTTGTCGACTGATGAGTGGTCGGGGGGAGTCATACTCCCCGCAGCACGCTGAACTCCCGGAACAGTCGAACAGGCAGCGGTATTTCCAGCTTCCACACGATGCTCATCGGCCGGTCGCCTTCGGCGGACTCCAGCGTCACGCGTCCGCAGGCGCGGTAGGCGTCGCCCTTGCGCGGGCGCACGAAGAGCTGGAATTGCCACCCGTTCGTCGAGCTCTCCACATAGCGCCGCCCGCTGGCCGTGTCCGGCCCCGCGCTGTTCTGCGTCTGCCAGTGAAAGCGCTCGGCGCTGATCGCGTAGTCGTGATACGAGATGCGGTCGTGATAGCCCTCGCTCTTGTCGAGCGTGACGAACAGCAGTTCGGTCTTGCGGCTGGTGAGCGGCAGCACACCGGCCTGGAAGGGTGCGCGGCGAGCTGCAGTCAGCCAACCCACGGCCTTGAGTACCTCGCGCGCGCCGTAGGCGGCGTGCAGACAAAGCGGCGTGTCCTCCAACCCGGGGACGGGCTTTGCGCCCAAGGTGCTGCGAGCCTGCAGCAGGCCTGACAGCTCGACCAACTCGGCGGCGATTGGAGGGTGCCGCTCAATGCGGTCGATGAAGGCTTCCGGGCCCGCCGCCTGCTCGTGCCGGCCGTCGATCTGATAAGCCAGTATTTGCACGCCCAGCGCATCCTTCGCATCGCGCGTCGGAGGTCGGCCTCCCCGCGCGCCAACCGCGGCCATCACGTCGAGCCTCTGCGGGTCGTCCACGTGCAACAGGTCCCCGAAGCGGCGGCTGAAGTAATCCTCTTCAGGCCCAGGCTCCGCGACGATCAGACCGGCATCGCGCTTCAGCGCCGTCCAGCCGCTGCGCCCCTGACCTGTGCCTGCGCGGTAAACGTCATCGAGCTCCAGCGCTTGGTCATGCAGGAAGTCGGCCAGCCGCACCGCGGCACGGCCGCGCAGTGCTGCATACGTCTGCAGCTCCGTCTTCAGGCGACGCCAGTTCTGCGTCGTCAACGCGCGCAGGCCTTGCAGCACCTGCTCTCGCGTCTGGCGCTGAAGGTGGATGTGGCAGCCGGGCGGCAGGCTGCCGAAGCCGCTCTCGACGCCATCCACCAGTTCGCGACGCGACAAACCGGTCAGGCTCGACAGCAGGCGGTCGAACCGAAACTCGGTGCGGTGCTGGCCGACAAAGTCGAGCACCAGGCAGCTCTCCTTGCCCGGTGCCAGGCGCAGGCCGCGGCCGATCTGCTGCTGGAACAGCACCGGGCTCTGCGTGGGTCGCAGCAGCAACAGCGTGTCGACCATCGGTAGGTCGATGCCTTCGTTGTAGAGGTCGACCGTCACCAGCGCGCAGAGCTCACCGCTCAGCAGACGCTGCGGGGCCCGGCGGCGGACGTCGGAGTTCGTCGTGCCCACTACGCAGGCGGCCGGCAGACCGGCGCGGTTGAGCCAATCGGTCATGAACTCGGCATGGGCGACCGAGACGCAGAAGACGAGGGCACGCGACCGCGAGGCATCAGATGCGAGACGGCGCCACTCATTCACCACCAGCCGGGCACGCACATCGTTGCCCGTGACCAGGTTGTCGACCGCCTCGCGTTCGCCGGGCCTGTCCCACGGCACCGCCGAGAAGTCGGTGGCATCGTCGCAGGCGTAGTACTCGAACGGCGCCAGCAACTGCAGGTCCAGCGCATGCCACAGGCGCAGTTCGACGGCCGGGCTGCCGTCGGGCCTGGCATCGAAGTAGGGCGTGATCGGCTGCCCGTCGCTGCGCTCCGGCGTGGCGGTCAGGCCCAGCAAGACGCGCGGGCGAACGGCCTTGACGAACGCATCGAAACGGTCTGCGGCCAGCCGGTGGCATTCGTCCACCACAACCGTATGCCAGTGGTCAGCACCCACGGAAGCCACCAAGTCGCGGCTG
>Ga0163144_10013625_pt1 | contig 16951 bp, 16 predicted proteins | sample OliLak19BULKMAT1_FD_123175 | JGI IMG/M metagenome (GOLD analysis project Ga0163144, IMG submission 123175) | Freshwater microbial mat bacterial communities from Lake Vanda, McMurdo Dry Valleys, Antarctica - Oligotrophic Lake LV.19.BULKMAT1 | ecosystem: Environmental > Aquatic > Freshwater >... | reverse complement strand
CACCACAAAGGGATCGGTCGGGCTGATCGAGATCGCAGCATAGAACTGGCAAGTGCCGATGCCGGAGTTCATATTGGTCCAAGTGGAGCCGTTGTTGGTCGAGCGAAAGAGCCCGCCGTCCGTGCCGGCCCAGAGCCTCCCACTTGCGTCCCAAGCGAGTGCATGGTTGTCGACGTGTTGAGTCGTGATGGTCGAGAACGAGGCGCCGCCGTTCGTTGTGCGCAATATGTCGAACCCGGCAAAGACAGCGGTGTCCGCATTAGTCGGTTGAACTCCAACGGCGCAAAGAAACCAGCCGTATGTAGCCTGGAAACTACCGACAGGAATCGAGGCCCACGTTGTTCCGCCATTGATCGACTTGTAAGCGCCAAGGGTTGAACCGCCTCCACCACTTGCATCGCACCTGTTGACGACGAGAGCATAGACCCGCGTCGCATCTGAAGCTGCGGTGGCGACAGAAATCCGTCCGATGTTCGCGGTCGGCAAGCCCCCGGCGAGTTTGACCCAAGTCGAACCTGCGTCTGTGGACTTGTACACTCCGTTTTCAGCGGCACCAAAGGGACGCCCGATCGCGGCAAAAAGTACGGCAGGATTGCTGTTGACCATCGCGAGGTCGGTAGCGGCTTGGTTTGGAAGACCAGAGGTCAACTGAGTCCAGTTCACTCCGCCGTCGATCGACTTGAAGACACCCATCGGGCCGTCTTTTAGAGGGTGACCCTTTGCGGCGGCCTTCTCAGGGAAGCCGCCAGCGGCGGCGACCGAAGCGTAGAGGACTTGAGTGTTCTGCGGGTCGATCGCGAGTTTTGAGACCGTTCTTCCTGCGAAGGTGGTTTGAGCCAGTACTGTCCACGTTGCACCACCGTCGGTGGATTTTAGAATTCCCTGACCGTATCGGCTGTGGTTGGCGTAGTTCGCCTCGCCAGTTCCGACAAAAACGATGTTGTCGTTCGTGGGGTCTACTGCGATTGCACCGATGGCGCTCGTGAGAATGTTGTCGGTCAGAGCTTGCCAGGTCGCACCTCCGTCCGTCGTTCGCCAAACACCGCCATCGGCACCTCCGAAAAAGATTTTGTTCGCGTTGGTCGAACTGCATCCTATGGCAGAAATTCGACCGTTGAAGCCGCCGGAAATGGGGGCAGGGCCCAGTTCTTTCCAGGTTTGAGCTGTGACGAAAACGGGAATTAAGGCGAGCAGCGCAATGAAGTTCTTCACGATTTTGCCTCCTTTGAAGCTGTAAGTTGAAATGTCAAGGTGGTGGTAAAGACTTCGCAGGAGACTTCGGGATCAGCCTTGAGCGGACGCGCAAACTGAAACAGAAGCTGGTAAGTACCGAGCGAATCTGGTGAAAATTTGCACATGCCGCCACCGGTGGTTTCCATGATCGTTGTGGCACCGGTGGTCAAGTTCGTTGCAAAAATTTTGGCGTTTTCGATCTCAGCTCCCTGAATGACGGCTTCAAAGGCCATGTCTCCGCCGAGTTGGAACCTAGTTGGATCCATGAGGGGGTGGATACTCGAGGCCAGGGAGGTTTCGGTTGTGGCGATTGTCGAGTCTGGCGAGTCCAGCCCCGGCCAATCTGTCCTTATCAGTGTGATCGCAGAACGGTAGTTCCGAATCTTTATCTGCCCCGCCTTCTGTGGAATTGGCATTGAGAGAGTTCGATTGAGTTCCGTTGTGGTCGTTGTTTCGATGACAGGATTGAAGTCGATCCCGATCATCACCGGCCCTGGTGCGGGGATCGTTGCGACAAATGTGTCATTTGAATCGAGCCAGTCATTGAGGTTGTCTCGGTTCTCTTGGACCAACCCAGTTTTCAGGAAAACCCACCGAATTGAGTTCTGATTCCAGGGTTGGTTGCTCGCCAATTTGCCCTGGCCGAGTTCAAGTCTGATCGCGACTTTGTTGTTTGTTGCCAAGTACGAATCTGGTTTTAGAAAGTAGGGTTGCTGGGCTATTGCCAGTGCAGAAATTGCGCAGAAGATTGCAATGGAACAAGTGCGATGAAAGTTGAAACTCACAGGATAGGCCTCATATCTATTCTACTGCGGCCCGGGGTCCAGAGTTTGCTTTGTGGATGAAAAACTAGCAAGAGACAGGTTGACTTCAAATGACTCACAACTTGGGGACGAGGGGGCCATGCTACATTGTTTGAGACACTAGATTTCAGTAGACTGGTAGAGTAGAGACATCCAATGAGCGATGGAACCAAGACAAAGTCCGGAAAGGAAGACATAGCTCCGATGCTCAATTTTGGGCACAAGTGGGACTATGCCCCATCTTTGGAAGCCACTGACCTTCTCCACATCAAGCCACAGCAAGGCCACTTCATCGGTGGTGACTTTGTGCCACCAGCTGAAGGCGAATACTTTGAGACGATAAATCCCGCGACGGAAGACGTCATTTCAACGGTTGCAAGAGGCACTAAGGTTGACATCGACAGGGCGGTCACTTCGGCGAGGAACGCTTACCAAGGTACTTGGTCGAAAATGGCAGGAAAGGATCGAGGCAAGTACATTTATCGCATCGCTAGGATTCTGCAGGAACGCGCCCGCGAGTTTGCAGTGCTTGAGACGTTGGACGGCGGTAAGCCCATTCGCGAGAGTCGAGACATCGATGTTCCTTTGGCTGCCGCGCATTTCTTCTACTACGCAGGATGGGCAGACAAGCTTGAATATGCCATACCTGCTAGGAGCGCTAAGTCACTTGGAGTTTGCGGACAGATTATTCCATGGAATTTTCCACTTTTGATGGCGGCTTGGAAACTGGCGCCTGCGTTGGCCGCTGGCAACACCTGCGTACTCAAGCCAGCGGAGACCACACCTCTAACGGCGCTTCTGCTTGCCGAAGTCATCCAACAGGCTGACCTTCCACCCGGGGTGGTGAACATCGTGACTGGTTTTGGCGACGCTGGAGCGGCTCTTGTCGCGCATCCTGGTATCGATAAGATCGCATTTACGGGGTCCACTGAGGTTGGTAAGGTGATCCAAATGAGCGCCAAAGCCAAGCATCTGACCTTGGAGCTCGGCGGGAAGGCTGCCAACATTGTTTTTGAAGATGCCGCTCTCGACCAAGCAGTCGAGGGAATCGTCAATGGAATTTTCTTCAACCAAGGCCATGTCTGTTGTGCCGGTTCTCGTTTACTTGTTCAGGAAAGCGTTTACGACCGACTCATGCAGAAGCTGGACGACCGGATTCAGACTCTCATCGTGGGAAACCCATTGGACAAGAACACGGATATTGGCGCGATCAATTCGCGAGCCCAGTTGGACAAAATCCGGGAGCTTGTCGAGTCCGGAAAGGCGGAAGGATGCGAGTTTCACCAGTCGGAACGCACGCTTCCGGACAAAGGCTTTTTCTTCGCTCCGTCGTATTTCACCGGGGTTGCTCAATCGAACCGGATTGCAAGTGAAGAGATTTTTGGCCCTGTGTTGGCAGTGATGACCTTTCGGACTCCTGAGGAAGCGGTCGAGAAGGCGAACAATACTTGCTTCGGCCTAAGTGCGGGCGTTTGGACCGATAAGGGGTCGAAGATTTTCAAAGTCCTCTCACAGATCAAGGCCGGAGTAGTCTGGGCGAACACTTTCAACAAATTCGATCCGACGTCACCGTTCGGCGGATACAAAGAGAGTGGCTTCGGAAGGGAAGGCGGATGGCACGGCCTTCGAGCCTATTTGGAGGTCTGTTCATGCGATTGAAAGTCAACAAGACTCACAAAATGCTGATCGGCGGTGCTTTTGTTCGGTCGGAATCAAACCGCACTCTCGAAACGGTTGACAGCAGTGGCGAGTTTGTCTCTAACTATTCTCGTGCTTCGCGAAAGGATGTCCGTGACGCTGTCCTGTCCGCGCGAAACGCAGCTCAGGGCTGGGCGAAAAAGACGGCCTACAACCGTGGTCAAATTCTTTATCGACTGGCAGAGATGCTTGAAGCAAAGAGCAGCAGTTTGGAAGATGAGTCTGTGGATCGGCTACTCTACTATGCAGGCTGGTCGGACAAGTACCAACAGCTTTTGGGCACTGTCAACCCGGTTGCGGTGCCGTACTTCAACTTTAGTGTGCCTGAGCCTATGGGAGTCGTAGGGATCGCGGCAAGCGGGGGTTTGCTTGGAATCGTTTCGCTTTTGGCACCAGTGATCGTTGGAGGCAACACATGTGTCGTTCTTGCGCCGGACGATTGTCCGGTTGTCGCCTGCGAATTCGCGGAAGTGGTCGCTACTAGTGATGTTCCGCCAGGGGTCGTCAATATTTTGACTGGCACCCAGTCAGAGACTCTGCCCCACCTTGCGAAACACATGGATGTCAACGCCTTGGCTGTCTGTGGTTCTTCGTTGTCACGCAGCGAGCTTGTGGGTTTGGCGACAGAAAACATGAAACGGCTCCGGATTTTCGACCAAACAGGTGGTCCTGACGATCAAGGGCTTAGTTGGATCGAGGACTTCCAGGAGATCAAAACCGTTTGGCACCCGGTGGGGAGCTAGCATATCTATTTGATCTGAGAGGACGAGTTCAAGCCTTACTCTTGACGACGATCAGCGGACTTCATGCGAAAAATGGCGGAACATTGTGACTCTTTTGCTGGTCTTTAGAGCCTGGAAGACAATATTCTCGATTTTATAGGTGACTTTTTTGAAGTATCCATTGTACACTATCGGGGCTGGCACGATTCTTTCTGGTCAGTGGCTTCCTAGCGAGGCATATTTATGAAACGCAATAATGCATTTACACTAATCGAACTGCTGGTTGTGATCGCAATCATCGCAATCTTGGCAGCAATCTTGTTCCCCGTTTTTGCCCAGGCAAAGGCCGCTGCAAAGAAGACCCTGGCTTTGACACACGCCAAGGAGCAGGGAACTTCAACGATGATCTACATGACCGACTCCGACGACATGTACCCAGTCTGGTTCTATAACAACAGCTATCGAACCTGGCCAGTCGGAAACGTCGGTCCTGACGCCAACCTCCATTACTTGCTCTATCCTTATCAGAAGAGTACTGACATGTGGCAGGATCCCATGGATCCCGCCGATTACAATTCACGGTTGACAGTCGAGCAGTCCTACCAACTGAACCAGGCGCCAAACGGATTCGCTGAATCGCTCCGAGTGTTCAACTTGGGCCTCAAGTGCGACTTCGGTACAAACGTCCAGTTCATTCACCCTGTAACGACAATAAACGGAGTCGATACGCATCATGTCCAGAGCCAAACCGCGATCGCGGCAACGGCAAAGACGATCTACTCGATCAGCTCTGTCTGGAATAGAACGTCGGGCGGTTCGCCTTATGGTGGCGGTAACTACGAAGTCGATGCTCCTTGTTTCAAGAGGCTTGACACGGGCCAAGACATACGACCAGGAGTCAAAAACGGTGATAACTACTGGTGGTACGGCGGATGGAACCCTGGGCAGCCAAACGCATGGAACGTCTTTGGTGGCGTGTGGCCTTGGCACAACAACAAAGAGCAAGTCATCATCGTTTATGCTGACACTCACGCAAAGACGAAGAGCATAAAGGGTGTTGCAGCCGGCTGTAACGTCGTGAATGGCTCGGCGGGATTTGCATACGACCTTGACCTTTACGAGTGGGACGGCGTTCAGTGAATGGACTTGAAAAGTTCAAAATTCCGATCATCGTTATTGCTGTTCTAGCCGTAGGAGCCGCCATCTTCGCCATCACAAGGGGTGGCGGAGGTGGGGGTGCTGACAACGACATCAGCAATGCCTTGAAAGACGTCACCTCGAACAACCGTGCAGGAGATCCTGAAGTTCCGATGGAACAAAGGACGGGCATGGCGATGGGCGAGAAGAAATAGTATCCAGAAGGATATTGGAATTGCACCGGATCAGTCGATCCGGTGCTTTTTTGTGGGTCTTTGGCTTCGAGTCGAGTAAGGACTTACCGACTTAGGCTATCTATTCCAAAGCCTGAGTAGACACGGCCTTCATGACTTCGTCTGGGGTTGTCACTCCGGCAAGGACTTTGCCTTTTCCGTCTTCTTGCATGGTTCTAAATCCTTGAGACTTCGCGACGGCCAGCAGTTCTGGATACCCGGCACCGTTGTGGATCGCTTGTTTGAGTGGTCTGTCCCCGACGATCAGCTCATAGACACCGACCCGGCCCCTGAATCCTGTTCCGTTGCATTCAGGGCATCCTTTGGACTTGAGAAGCTTGGCCCCTCCCATGTCTGCCGCAGTGACGCCAAGGTCTTCGAGCTCTTCGCGGCTATAAGGGAACGGCTCGGCGCACTTGGCACAGTTGCGCCGGACAAGCCGTTGGGCAAGGATCGCGACGAGAACGCCACTGATGAGATAGGTTTTTGCTTCCATATCGACCATTCGACCGAGAGACTCGATCGCGTTGTTGGTGTGGAGCGTGCTGAGCACCAAGTGACCAGTGAGGCCCGCTTGGATTCCTATAGCCAGTGATTCGGGGTCTCGCATTTCACCGACCATCATGACATCTGGGTCTTGGCGAAGAAAGCTCTTCATGACTCGCGGGAACGTCATCCGCTCTGTGACTTGAACTTGGGCGATATTGTCGTCAAATTCGTATTCGATAGGGTCTTCGACTGTGACGATGTTGCGCTTTTTGCGGTCAAGTAGGTTTAGGCTGGCGTAAAGGGTGGAGGTTTTTCCTGAGCCAGTCGGCCCCGTAACAAGGATAAGTCCGTAGGGGACCTGGATCAGCTTTTTCCATTCGTCGCGCAGGTCGTTTGGCATTCCAAGGACGTTGAGATCGACCTTCATCGCCTGAGGGTCGAGGAGTCGCATGACAAACTTCTCGCCGTTCATGCAGGGGATACAGGAGGCACGGGCGCTGAGCTTGCGGTCGTCGTATTCCATGTCAATACGACCGTCTTGGGGCTCTCGTTGCTCGTCGATGCGCATCCCGGAGGCTAATTTGAGTCTGGCAAGCACGTTGGCGGCTTGTTCTGGAGGAAGTTGGCCGTTGTCATGGAGGATGCCGTCCTGGCGGAAACGGATACGCAGTTGCTCGCGTTCGGGTTGAAGATGGATGTCACTGGCTTTGAGGTCCAACGCCTGCATCATGATGTTGTCGACGATGCCGACAGCGAGCGACATTTCACTGCCGCCCATCTCCCGTGTTGCCCCGGATTCTCGGATGACCAGTCGAAAGCGTTTTGCCGCTCCCCAGTTGCCTTGTTCGGATACGCCCATTGGTGCGTGTCAGTGTACCGGCATGCGGGTCAGCGTAGGACTTGATTCCATGCAATAAAACGTGCGGCATACTGAAAAAACGTGCTCAACACTCAAAATTTGTTGGAAGCCTACACTCAAGGCTACTTTCCTATGGCCGACGAGAGTGGGGAAGTTGGATGGTATTCGGTTCGTCGTAGGGCACTGTTTTCGATTTCTGGTGTTCGGGTTTCTCGATCACTGGCAAAGGTGATTCGGCAGGGTCGTTTTGAGATTCGATTCGACACTGCTTTCGAGGAGGTCATGAGGGCTTGCTTTCGCCCCGATGGCAATTGGCTGACCGAGGAGTTCGTACAGGCCTACTCTGAATGCCACAGGCAAGGCTGGGGGCACTGTTGTGAGGCCTGGAGAGACGGGAAGTTGGTTGGTGGAGTCTATGGACTAGCGGTCGGGTCTTGCTTCTGTGCCGAGTCCATGTTCCACCTCGAGACTGATGCCTCGAAGGTGGCGCTTTGGGCTTTGGTCGAGAAGTGTCGCGAACTTGGTTTTACAGTGTTCGACGCTCAGATCATGAATCCACACCTGGCATCTCTGGGTGCTTTCGAGGTGAGTACGAAGGAGTACATCAGGCTACTTGCTGACGCGCTGGGACGGGTGACTCCGTGGGGTATGGAGCATTCGGTTGCCACCAAACGCTGAGGATGACAGTCCCTTTGCACCGATCCGGCACCCAAAAGTAAAACCCCGTAAATCCGCAGAGACGAGCCACAAACGGGGCGCCGACGATTCTATTTGTGCCTCATGGATGAGGCCGGTAGGGCAAGGATGGCTCGAAGACAACTCAAAGTCGTAAAACTTATTGAACCTGACCTCTGTTTGGAGTGCAGGTTCGCACAAATGGCATCGGTAGAGATGAAAGACGGGAACGTACAGCGGATGATTCACTGTCGCCGACTTGACTGTGACAACTGGGACTATAGCACCGCAGAGGCGGCAAAAGGCGTCCATGTCGATGGCGATGCGGCTTAGGAGTTGGGTTTTAGGTTTTAGATTTTGAGTTTTGGGATGGGACGGGAAGGGAGGGCGAGAGTCCTCGCGAGCCGGGCTGAGGATTAGGTTTCAGGTTTCGGGTTTTGGGAAAATTCGGCTAGCCATTGTTCTAGTCCAATTCGGGCGGCTTCGATCTTCATCGCCCTTTTGATTCCCTTGTCGCGGACAGGCTCCTCTGGATCAGGCAATAGCCCCCAGTTGATGTTCATCGGGGCAAATTCCCGATCAGTTTGGTCGCTCAGGTGGGCGAGAAGCGATCCGAACGCGGTTGAGCGAGGCGGCAAAGGGGTCTCCTTTCCTGAAAGGCGGTTTGAGACGGCAATGCCTACCCATATTCCCATCGCTGCACTTTCGACATAGCCTTCGACTCCCGTCAACTGCCCTGTGACGAATACGCTTTGGGTTTCGCGTAGCTCCAAAAAGGGTGTTAAGACTTGCGGAGCATCGATGTACGTGTTGCGGTGGATGACCCCGTAGCGCACAAATTCTGCATTTTCTAACCCGGGAACCATACGGAAGATGCGTTTTTGTTCCCCAAACCGGAGCCGGTTCTGACAAGCGACCAACGAGTAGAGCGTTAGCTCTTTGTTCTCGGGACGAAGTTGGAGGGCTGCATAGGGGCGTCGGCCAGTGCGGGGATCTGTGAGACCAACAGGTTTGAAGTTTCCAAAGGCCAACGAGCGTTCGCCCTTTTCAGCGATGGTTTCGATCGGAGTGCAGCCAGCGAAATATTTGACTTTATCAAGGAATGTCCCCTCACCCTTAACCCCCTCTCCCTCAGAAGGGAGATGGGGATTTCGGACTCCGCCCGATTCAAAGGCATGCAATGGAACCCGTTCTGCCTCGACCAATGCCTTCACGAAGGCTAGGTAGGAGTCCTTCTCGAAAGGGCAGTTGAGATAGTCGTCGCCTCCTTTGTCGTACCGGCTTTGGGCAAATGCGATCGTTTGGTCGACGCTTGACGCTTCTACTGTTGGGCTCACTGCATCAAAGAAGTGAAGGTGTTTTCGCCCAGTGAGCTCGGCCAACCACTTTGACACTGGATCGGTCGATAGCGGGCCAGTCGCGATAATCAGAATTCCGTCATTGACGACCCTCGGGACCCACTCCTCGCGAACGACTTCGATGAGCGGATGTTCTTCAATTTTGCGTGTCAAAGCTCTGCCGAACAGCTCGCGATCGACGGCGAGTGCCTCGCCTCCAGGCACTTCGTTTTCTTCCGCAGTCGGAATGACGATGGAGCCGAGGGCTTTCATTTCGCCCTTCAAGAGCCCAGCCGGGGAGGATGGTAACTTCGATTTGAAACTGTTGGAGCAGACAAGTTCCCCGAACCATTCCGTTTGGTGGGCCGGAGTTGTTTGCTTCGGGCGCATTTCGTAGAGACGAACTTTCACCCCGCGTTGGGCACAAGCCCAGGCTGCTTCGACCCCTGCAAACCCAGCACCGACGATTGTGACCACGACCGATATTGTGGTCCGCGTAGAATCAACGTCGTGAGGCTGAAGCAAGGGCTCGTCAAAAAGACACTTCTTCGAACAGCCCCCGGGGTGTTCGAAGAACGTCATGCGACCTGGCTCGAACTGTTCTACGACCTAGCTTTTGTCGCTGTAATCAGCCAAATTTCGCACAATCTCGCTGAGGACTTCACGTTTGTTGGTGTCCTCAAGGCTTGTGCTTTTTATGTACCAGTTTGGTGGGCGTGGGTTGGTCAAGCTTTCTATTTGTCCAGATTTGATTCTGATGACATCATCCACAGGTTGTTGGCGCTTGCTCAAATTTTGATCGCAGCATTCATGGCGGTCAGTATTTCGCCTGCGTTTGATGGAAACGCTGATTATTTTGCGATGTGTTATGCGGCTATTCGCGGGATATTGGTGGTCCAATACTTTGTTGCTGGCTCACAACTTCCCAAGGCAAAGAGGCTCACGAAAAGGTATTGCTTTGGCTTCGGACTAGCGGCGGTCTTGTGGGTGGCTTCGATGTTCGTTGAACCAGCGGTTCAGTTCGTTCTTTGGGGTCTTGCGTTCGCGATAGACTTCATCACTCCGTTGACAGCGGTTCAGGCTTCGATTGATCTTCCGCCGAACTATTCCCACATCCCCGAAAGGTTTGGCCTCTTTACGATAATCGTCTTAGGAGAGGCCATTTTGGCGGCAGTATCCGGAATGCAAATGGAGAAATCTGGATCGATTTCGCTATTGATCGGGCCCCTTGGCCTGGTATTGGCCTTCTCGATCTGGTGGATGTATTTTGATGGTGTCAGAGGAAATCAGGTTCAAATTCCAAAATTGCGGAAAGACGCTCGTAGACTCTTGACCTGGATGTACAGCCACCTTGTCCTTAGTCTCGGCATTGTAGTGACTTCGGTCGGAATTAAGAAGGGGATGTTGGCTCAAGGTTTAGCGCAAATGAAGCCGGTAGAAGCAACGATTTTCACTTTGGGCGTCAGTGCAGTGATGATCGCTTTGCATGTGATTCAGGTCACTGGCCTCAATCGAAAGTTGTTCAAAATTGTCTTCAAGTTGAGTTTGCCGCACTGGCTCACTTCGATTGCATTGGTTTCCACACTTGCTTTCTGCTCAAGGATTCCAGCAATCGGGTTGATAAGCTGGCTCTGTGTCCTTTGTGTCTTGCAAGTACTCTGGACCCTTCGTGAGATGCCCGAAATGGACGAACTTCTCCGAAAAATCGAGTCTGCCAAGCGGCAAACGGCGAGTCAGGTATAGAGTTTTTAGACCATTTTAGCGACGACGGCGTCGCCCATTTCTGATGTTGAAAGCAGACGTGTGTTGGCTTCAAAAATGTCGGCGGTACGGAGCCCCTCACTCAAGGCTGACTCGACGGCCGCTTCGATCCGGTTTGCTGATTCGGCTTCGTTCAGACTGTGGCGCAGCATCATCGCCGCACTCAAAATTGCTGCGAGTGGGTTTGCCTTGCCTTGTCCCGCGATATCCGGTGCCGAACCGTGGACTGGCTCATAAAGGCCCATGGTTTTGTCGCCCTTTCGGTCGCCAAGACTTGCACTGGGAAGAAGTCCGAGGGATCCGGTAATCATTGAAGCCTCGTCGCTCAATATGTCACCGAACATGTTTTCGGTCAGGATCACATCGAACTGGCTTGGGTCACGAACGAGCTGCATCGCGCAATTGTCGACAAGCATGTGCTGAACGCTGACATCGGTGTTCTTCGCCGCATACTCGCTGACCACTTCCCGCCACAGCCGGCTCGTCTCCAAGACGTTGGCCTTGTCTACGCTGGTCAAATGGTGACTACGAGTCCTCGCGATGTCAAAGGCTTGGACTGTAATCCTTTCGATCTCGTACCGGTGGTAGACACAAGTGTCAACCGCTTTACTTCCGTCGGCATCTCGGTAGCGAGGCTCTCCAAAATAGATTCCTCCAGTCAGTTCGCGCACGACCACTAGATCCATGAGGTTGCGCCCATCTTTCAAAGGAGATGCATGGACCAATGGTCGCAGGGTTTTTGCGGGGCGTATGTTGGCGTAAAGGTTCAGTTCTCGGCGAAGCCTCAGGAGTCCGCCAATTTCTGGCCTCAAATTGACCGGTTCGACCTTCTCCCATTTCGGACCACCGACTGCTCCCATGAGGATGGCGTCGCTCGCATGACACAACGCGATGGTCTCGTCGGGCAACGGATTTCCGGTTTCATCAAAAGCAGAGCCGCCCAAAAGTCCATCTTCGAAGTCGATCGACAAACCGGTCGCTCGCAGGACTTTCACAGCTTCGTCGATGACTTCGGGCCCAATTCCATCTCCAGGAAGCACGGCGACCTTATAGGACATAGGCACGATTATGGATGGTTCGGCGACCATGGGCAAGGGCCGCGGCGACCTGGTGCTGATCTACCATAATGCGCAGGTGCCAGAAGCCTATCTGATTGACCTCGACGGAACCCTTATTGACTCTGAGCCCTGGTACAAGAAGACAGAAGTCGCCACTTTGAACGCCTTCGGAGTTCCCATTGGTCTGGACGAAATGGAGGAGTTCACTGGGCTTACGCTTCGGGTCTGGTTGAGGCTCATCAACGAGCGTTTTGGTACAAAACTGACGACCGAAGAGTTCTTAACGGACTATCAACCCAAAATGGTGAGGCACGTCGTTGAGGACGTGGAGATGTTTCCGGATGCGATTTCGTTCTTGGAACAATTGAACGGGGCACCTGCGATGCTTGTAACATCTTCCATGAAGTGGTATGTCGATGTCGCGATGGCGAAATTTCCGCAGATTTTTGACTCTGTTCAAGGGATCGTGTGCGAGGCGGATGTCTTGATCGGAAAGCCTGACCCTGAGCCCTATCTCATGGCGGCTGAGCGGCTTGGTATCGGGCCCGAGAAGTCTTGGGTGATAGAGGATGCTCCGAACGGGGTCAAATCTGGGCAGGCTGCTGGTTGTCACGTCATCGCGATCGACCGGCATGGGTCTGGTTCGGTGTCTTTTGCAGACCGTGTTGTCTCGTCTTTGAATGAGATATGAACATGGGTCGTAGGACTCCTTCGGCATAAGGTGCTCCCATCCGGTTGAATGGCATTCGCTCCTGGTAACCTGAACACTGAATGCGACCGGATCACACCGCCGCCAGTCGGTTTGTGCAGTGTCTGAACTGCAAGAAGACTCTTTTTGTGGCTGATTTTCAGTCCAATCTGAAGGTCTGCCCCTTCTGTGGACACCATCATCGACTGACTTCGAGCGAACGAATCGCGTGGACTTTTGACGAGGGTTCGTTTCAAGAGACGGACACTGGCTTACAATCAGGCGACCCCTTGCAATTTCCTGATTACAAACCCAAGCATGAAGCTGCCCAAGCGAAGACTGGAACCGATGACAGCGTCATTTGTGGTCACGCGAAGCTCTTTGACAATCCAGTGAGTGTCGCGGTCTCCGACTTTAATTTTATGGGTGGGTCTATGGGATCAGTGGCAGGGGAGAAAATCACGAGAACCCTTGAACGTGGTTGTGACGAAAGGTGCCCTGTCGTCATTTTTTGCGCGAGCGGAGGGGCCCGAATGCAAGAGGGCTTGCTGAGTCTGATGCAGATGGCGAAGACGACCGCTGCTGTCGAGAGGTGCCAGGCAGAAGGCATCCCGTTCATTTCTGTCTTCACAGACCCGACGATGGCTGGAGTCCTTGCGAGCTACGCCTCGGTCGCAGACGTGATCCTCGCAGAGCCGAAGTCTCTTGTCGGGTTTGCAGGTTCGAGAGTCAGTAAACAGGCTCAAGTGAGCAAAGCTCCGGACGACTTTCAAACTGCGGAGTGGGTTTTACGTTGTGGAATGTTGGACAAGATCGTGGAGCGTCGAGATATGCGGACAACCTTGGGCAACTTGGTGAATCTCTTTGGTAGCCACCTTCGAGTAAACGAGGTGAAAGTTGGCTAAGTCGTGGCGCGAATGGATGAAGCCTCTCGTCGAACTTGAGGAGCTGATCGCGAAGCTGAAAGTTGCGGCGACAAAGGAAACTGAGCCGTCGGAACAAGAGGGCATTCTACGCCAAGTCGAACAGTTTGAAAAACGGCGAGACAACATCGTCGATCTCATGTTCTCGCGGCTTGGCCCTTGGGAAGAAGTGTTGCTTGCAAGAGCCGACCCAAGACCCTACACCCTAGACTATATCGGCGCGATTTGCTCTGAATTCATTGAATTGGACGGCGATAGGAGATATGGTGCCGACCATGCCATCGTCTGCGGGCCAACTACGATCGACGGTCGCCCGATCATTGTCGTTGGGCATCAGAAGGGGAGGAACATCCAGGAGAGGACTTTCAGAAACTTTGCTATGGCCAAGCCGGAGGGCTATCGAAAGGCGATTCGAATGTTCCAACTTGCCGAGCGGTTTCGGATGCCAGTCTTGACGTTCATTGATACTCCTGCTGCCGACCCCGGGATTGAAAGCGAGAGTCGTGGTATCAGTGAAGCCATCGCCGCAAGCATGTTGGAGATGTTCAAGCTGACCGTGCCGGTCGTTAGTGTGGTCATCGGCGAAGGTGGGAGCGGAGGCGCAATCGGAATTGCGGCGGCGAACAGGGTCTTGATGCAAGAGCACGCCGTGTATTCTGTGATCCCACCGGAAGGCTGTGCCGCAATCCTTTGGCGGGACGCTGCGAAGGGGCCACAGGCTGCGGCTGCGCTAAAAGTCACATCAAAGTCGGCTCTTGAGCTAGGGTTGGTCGACGAAATTTTGCCCGAGCCGAAGGGAAGCGCCTATCGAAATCCGCTTGAGGCCGCTGAAACCGTGAAGGAAGGGATTCTTCGTTCACTAAATGAACTGGACAGACTTTCTCCTTCCCAGATCAAGGCTCACCGTTATGACAGGTTCCGTTCGATGGGTTTCATAGCCTGATCGAACCAACCCTTCGATTGCCAAAACCAATACAAGGCACTCCCCACACCGATGCCGAACGCCGCGCCTGCGATCACGTCGAGTGGATAGTGGACCCCGACATAGATTCGCGAAAAACCCACCAAACACGCCCAGGCGACTGTCGTCCAAGCAAGCCACGACTCCTCGGTTCGGGCGCAACACCAGGTAACGACGGTCGCGATAGCAAAGGTCGTTGTCGTGTGTCCGCTGGGAAAACTCGAAAACCCATGTATGTCCTCCAAGGGAGTGGCAAATTCAAAGTTGCTCGGGCGTTGACGACCAACTAGGGGAACGACTGCAATGCGAAGTGCTCCAGAAAGGATCAGGGCCCACAGGGCGCAGGCTGCGACCGGTCGCCGAAGAACGAGGACAAGTGCACTCCCTAGAAGTGCCGCCGCAAAAGCCAATGGCGATTTTTCGACGAACCCTAAAGCGACGGCGACACCGAATATCAATCCGAGCAACAGTCTTGAGTCAAGTTTCCGTCGAAAGATTGCAAGCAAGAGCCAGGCAATTTGTGGATAACCTAGTCCTGTGAACGTGATCGCGACCATCAACGGATCGAGCCACACACGATGAAGCCCGACATGAATGGCCCGGAAAATGTCTTGATCCCACTGCCACAACGGCGGCATTCGACAAGTATGCGGGAATTCGCTAGGAATCGATGACGTGGAGGGTCTTTTCCTGTGTGTAAGAAGCCATTCCGGGGTTTGACCCGCGCGGTTTGCGAACATGGCGTTTTTGGGTGTAGTCCACCGAAACAAATCCTGAGTGCTTTGAAGATGAGTGCCTGACTGCGACGATTGCAGCAAACTCTAAATCAGCCCTTTGCACTTTGAGCGGCTGGTTGTTCGTGCAGAGGACGACATGCGCCGATGGACCGCCGCGCACGTGGAACCACAGGTCAGCCGGCTTGGCAAGCTTTGTCGTCAAGTAGTCGTTGGCAGTCGCATTATCGCCATAGAGCACTCGCCAACCGCCTGGAGACAAGAGTTCACGAACGGCATGACCCTCGAACGGGCGATCCTCCTTTGCCTTCGCTTCGCCTGTCCTTTGAAGCCATTTCTTCGAGTCAGCTAGTTCGCGAAGATCTTCGATAGTTGCCGAGGTCTCGGCCAATTCGAGCCTTGCGAGAACCTGGTGTACTGCTTGCAGGTCGGCTTCTAGCCGCGAGAGTTGAACTCCCAATTGCTCGGCGCCGGACTTGGCCTTCTTAGCTTTGAGGAAATACTGGTTGGCGTTTGCGACCGGCGAGAGATCTTCTTTCAGCGTGACGCTTATCGGTTGACCGTCGTAATCCCATGCTTCTAGCTTAGTCGCCTTTGGCTGGATCGAACCTTGGTAGGCCAGAATGAGCTCGCCCATAATCTGAATCGCGCGGGCGTCCCGAGCCGTTTCGGTTGCGGTTTTGACTGCGCTTAAGGCAGATTCGCGTGCGACCACTAGCCGTTCCAACTGTGATTTCAGCGAATACTTTGTCTGGACGAACCGGTCGGTTTCGACGAGAGCCTCAAAATGTTGCTCAAGGGCCTGGCTGATCGAGGATCTTTGAATTTCTTCGAACCCAAGAGTCTGAACTGAAAATGGATACGCGCCGTAGCCAGGGGAGTAGGTCGGATGAAACTGACCTGTCCTCAAGCATGATTGAACGTCACTCAACGAAAAGCCCGACGCGAGAAGTTTGACCAAGAAGGGTGAAGCACCTTCATAGTCCGTCAGTTTCATAGTGTCGGTTGCTTCGAGTAGGCTAGGTTTGGGTTCAAATGGAGGCGGGACATATGGCTTGCCTGGGAGAATTGGCCGAATGCTCTTAGTCGCACCGACCCACTTTGCGGCAGCCAAAAGAAATCCGTTCTTGGAAACAAGCATCATGTTGGAGTGCCGACCCATCAGCTCGGCGACAAGAATGAAAGTCCCCTCTGGTCCCTTGAAACCAATCTCAAGGACTCTGTCAAGTCCGCGCTGGCGCACGAAAACGACCTGCGCTTCTACAAGGTGCTTGCGGAGTTCTTCACCAAACGGCGGGATCGGTTTGAGGCCAGGTGGTCGTCTTGAAAGCAGGTAGGCACGAGAATAGTTGGGCTCAGAGCTCAACAGAAGCGACTGTTCAACTCCAGAATAGAATCCCAAAACGAGGGTCAGCGGGTCGGTTTGGTTGATCCGGTCCAGGCGCGACCCGACTAAGGTCTGGGCTTCTGCCACGACCGCCGCAAGATTGATGCTGTCATAGGGTATCCGCACGCGTCCTAGTCCTGTTTCCGTTCGTCTTGAATCTGTCATGCCGGTTGCAGTACTCTGGTATCGAATCTATTGCATTTTCCATGCGGTCTTCAACCTTGCACTCTTTGGCATTAGTGCATGGTTCGTT
>Ga0163144_10013624_pt1 | contig 16951 bp, 15 predicted proteins | sample OliLak19BULKMAT1_FD_123175 | JGI IMG/M metagenome (GOLD analysis project Ga0163144, IMG submission 123175) | Freshwater microbial mat bacterial communities from Lake Vanda, McMurdo Dry Valleys, Antarctica - Oligotrophic Lake LV.19.BULKMAT1 | ecosystem: Environmental > Aquatic > Freshwater >... | reverse complement strand
TACCGTCAAGCGACCAGATTATTCACCTGATCGCATTTCTTCGCTGACAAAAGAAGTTTACAACCCAAGGGCCTTCATACTTCACGCGGCGTCGCTCGGTCAGGGTTTCCCCCATTGCCGAAGCCTCTCGACTGCTGCCTCCCGTAGGAGTCTGGGCCGTATCTCAGTCCCAGTGTGGCTGACCATCCTCTCAGACCAGCTACCCATCGTCGCCTTGGTGGTCTTTTACACCGCCAACTAGCTAATGGGACGCGAGACCATCTTCAACCGGTAGCTTATAAATAGAGGCCACCTTTGACCTCAGGATCATGCGATCCCGTGGTCTCATGCGGTATTAGCATCCCGTTAGGAATGTTATCCCCCTGTTGAAGGCAGGTTTCTCACGCGTTACTCACCCGTTCGCCACTCTACTTGTAGGATTGCTCCTACTTTCGCGTTCGACTTGCATGCCTAATCCACGCCGCCAGCGTTCGTTCTGAGCCAGGATCAAACTCTCCATGGTAAATATGGAGATCATGCAAGGAGCTAAGCTCCTGCATGGATCGTTTATATAGCAAGGTTACTATGCCATCAGGTTCAAATCGAACCCTAGACACGGACTTGCCGGGCTTTCAGAGTCACGTGCGCTATTCGATTTTCAAAGAGCGGAGATGATTCGACCGCCTCTCGCGTGGCGAGAAGCGGACGGGGAACTTAGCCTTTGTCCCTGCGGAAGTCAACAACACTTTTTGTAGGAGGGCTTGTTCCTGCAGCACGGGCAATATATGCCGCCCCCCCATCCCTGTCAAGTGCCCCAGCCGATTATCTTCTAAGCCGTTGCAATACAACGAAGAGACCTGTGGAGGACTACCCTCCCGCCGACACCACGCGGACCATGCGCCGCCCCCGGCGTAGCACCACCGGGACACGCAGTTGCACCATGTGCATGGGGTCCTCGATCCGGACCCCGTCCACTTCGACGCTCCGTTCGCTGGAAACTGCTCTGCGCGCATCACTTCCCGACTTTGCGAGCCCCGTTTGCACGAGTAAAGCGTGCAGCGGCAGCTCAGCGGCGGAGACGGTCACTTCAGGGATATCCTCTGGGACCCCCCGTTTGCTGAACTGGGTCTCGAAGTCGGCCTGCGCCTGCTCGGCATGTGCCGCGCCGTGGTACTGGCGAACCAACTGCTGCCCCAGGCGCTTCTTGATGACCATGGGATTGACCACTCCGGCCGCCAGATCGCGTTCGATCCCGCGCAGCTCTTCGGGCTCGACATCCACAACGAGGCGCCAGTACAGCAGCATCGTCTCATCCGGCAGACTCATGATCTTGCCGAACATCTCGCCCGGCGCATCCGCCACACCGATATAGTTACCAAGGCTCTTGCTCATGCGCTGCTTGCCATCCAGTCCAGGCAGCAATGGCAGCGTAAGGACGATCTGCTGGGCCTGCCCGTGCAGTTCTTGAAGCGCACGGCCCACAATCAGGTTGAACTTCTGCTCTGTTCCCCCCAACTCGATATCCGAGCGGATCGCAACCGAGTCGTAGCCCTGCATCAGCGGATAGAACATCTCGTGGATGCTGATGGGCTGGTTGTCGCGGAAACGCTTCTGGAAATCATCGCGTTCGAGCATCCGGGCAACAGTGTAGTGCGACGCCAGCCGCATGATCTCCATGAATGTCATGCGCGAGAACCAGTCGCCGTTGCGGTGCACTTCGACGGGCAGTAACCCATCCCCTGGCTCGTGCCGCAGCACGCGGTAGAACTGATCGAGATAGGTCTTGGCGTTCTCCTCGACCTGCTCCGATGTGAGTTGCGGGCGCACCTTGCTGCGTCCGCTGGGGTCTCCGACCATGCCAGTGTAGTCGCCGACGATGAGCACGACCTGATGGCCGAGCGCGCGGAAATCACGCAATTTCCGCAGGCCGACCGTGTGGCCGAGATGGATGTCCGGCGCGGTGGGATCGAATCCCTGCTTCACGCGCAGCGGCCGCTTCTGCGCGACGCTGGCTTGGAGGCGCGCGAGGAGTCCACCCTCGGGGAGGGAGTCCTCCAGCCCGCGCGCGAGGATCTCGTACTGCGCTTGCGCACTGAGGTGCTGACGAAGAGTGTCCATGGCGCGCGAGTCTACGGCGCGCTGCACGAACGCGGCAAACTCGCGAATCGGCTTGACCCTCTCGAACCGTGCCGCCTACGCTGCGGCTCCGAAAGGAGCCACCCACACCCTCCATGGCTCATCCCGCAGTCAGCGCCGCGCGGCGCTTCCCTTGGAAGTTCTTCCTCACCGTCGTCCTGATCGCGATCTTCGGTTCTGCCGGAGCCGTGTTCGGGCTCGTGCAATGGCTGCGCCGCGACCTGCCCACGCCGGAACAGGTCTCCTCCATCCAGGCACCGGTCAAGACCACCGTGTTCGACGTGCGCGGCCGTGTGCTGCACGAGTTCTATCGCGAGAACCGCTCCAGCGTGCCGCTCAAGCGCATCCCGCGCCACCTCATTAATGCCACGCTCTCGACCGAGGACCGCAACTTCTATCAGCACTGGGGCGTCGATCTCTGGGGCATCGGCCGCGCGGCGATCACCGACATCACGCACATGCGCCGCACGCAGGGCGGCAGCACCATCACGCAGCAGCTCGCGCGCAATCTGTTCCTCACGCATGAGCGCACGATGACGCGCAAGCTCAAGGAGATCGCGCTCGCGATCGAGCTCGAACGCAACTACTCGAAAGACCAGATCCTGGAGATGTACTTCAACCAGATCTACTTCGGGGAAGGCGCGTATGGCGTGGAAGCCGCAGCGAAGACCTACTTCGGCAAGCCTCTCGATGAGCTCTCGCTGTCGGAGTGTGCGCTGCTGTCCGGCGTCCCGGCGAATCCCAGCCTCTACTCCCCGCGGCGCCGGCCCAAGGCCGCACTCGCGCGGCGCTCCAAGGTCCTGCGCAACATGCTCACGACCAAAGCCATCACGCAGGTCGAGTTCGAGAGCGCGACCAACGCCGGGCTCGGCGTGACCACCGTGCGGTACAGCAACGACCGCGCACCGTATTTCGTCGAGATGGTCCGACTCCATCTCGATGAGAAGTATGGCTCCAATGCCGTCTATGAGGGTGGACTCAAGGTCTACACCACGCTCGACATGGATCTCCAACAACTGGCGGAGCGCGCGCTCGAGAAGCAACTGTCTCAGCTCGAGAAGGACTTGAGGCTCAAGACCACCCTTGCCGCGTTCAATGACGCTGCCAACCCGGGCACGGGGCACTCCCCCTATCTACAAGCAGCGCTCGTCGCGATCGATCCGCGAAATGGCTATGTCCGCGCCCTGATCGGAGGGCGCGACTGGAACGACAGCAACTTCAATCGTGCCACGCAGGCGGCGCGCCAGCCCGGCTCGGCATTCAAGCCGTTCGTCTACGCGGCGGCCATGGATAACGGCTTCAAGCCCACGGACCTGATCGTGGACGAGCCGGTGTCGTTCCCCGGCGGCGATGGGAAGCCCTATCAGCCGCAGAACTACGATCGCAATTTCCGCGGGCCGGTGACACTGCGCTATGCACTGCAGCAGTCGATCAACATTCCGGCGATCAAGCTGCTCCGCAAGGTCGGGACTTCACTCGTGGCGAGTTACGCACGGCGCATGGGAATCAACAGCCCCCTCGGACAGAATCTCTCGCTCGCGCTCGGGAGCAGCGAGGTGAACCTGCTTGAGCTGACCTCGGCCTACGCGGTCTTCGCGGATCGCGGTGTGCGCAACAAACCCCTATGGGTGCTCAAGGTCGAGGATAAGAGCGGCAACGTCCTTGAGCGCAACGCCCCTCGTCCATTCGAAGTGCTGTCCGAGGCCACCGCCGCGACGATGACGTCGATGCTGCAGAGCGTGATGGATCACGGCACCGGCTTCCCAGCTCGCGCGCGCGGGTTCACGCTGCCTGCGGCGGGCAAGACCGGAACGATGGATGAGTACAAGGACGCTTGGTTCGTGGGCTACATCCCCAGCCTGGCATGCGGTGTGTGGGTGGGATTCGACGAGAAGCGCGTGATCGGCCCGGGCATGACAGGCGGCCGCGCCGCACTGCCGATCTGGACCGACGTGATGATCGGCGCCACACGCGGTAAGCCGGTCGAGGATTTCCCAGTTCCGGCCGGCACCATCAGCCGCGTGGTCTGTGCCGAGACCGGCATGCTCGCCACCACCGTCTGCCCGAATACCACTGCGGAGATGTTCGCGGAGGGCTCCGAGCCCACCGAGTTGTGCACGTCACATCCGGGTGAGGCGCTGCCATCGCAGGCACCGGGCAATGGCAACGAACCCGCGACTGAGGCGCAGCCCGACCTGCGCCGGCTCGACCGCGATGCCCGCGAGAAATCCCGCGAGGAGATCCACCACCGCTGAGGTGGGCCGCGGACTCAGCTGATCCGTTCGAGGACCAGATCCGACTGCGCGAGCCCCTCATCGCCGATGCGGAAGCACGCCGCGGCGCGCGCGAGCGCTCCGTCGTCGTCCGCAGCCAGGTGGAGCTCCGCGATGGTCTCGCCGCGCCGCACCGTCTGCCCGGGACGTCCGAACACCATGAGTCCGACCCGAGGGTCGATGGCGTCCTCTTTGGCGCGGCGTCCGCCTCCGAGCGATACCACGAGTTCTCCGAGCGCGAAACAATCGCAGGACTGGAGCACGCCGTTGCGATCCGCCAACACTGGGGTCACGCTGGGGGCTGGGTGCAACGTGGAAGGATCCTCGAGTGCGCGTGGATCGCCGCCCTGCGCCTCGACCAAGCGCAACCAGAGTTCCCACGCGGCCCCGGAGTCGAGCGCCTCCTCGGCACGGGTCCGGGCCTCGGCATCGGTCGTCCCGGCGCCCGCGAGGCGTAGCATCACCGCCGCCAGGTCGAGTGTCAGCGCCCGTGTTTCGGCCGGTCCGCCGCCTCGCAGCGTGGCGCAGGCCTCGCGCACTTCGAGCGCGTTACCCACCGCCTGCCCGAGCGGCCAATTCATATCAGTGATCAGGGCTTCGGACGACGCACCGAGCGAGCGTGACGTGGCCACGAGTCGCTGGGCCAGACTGCGCGCCTGCTCGCGCGTCTTCATGAACGCTCCGCTGCCGCACTTGACGTCGAATACCAGCGCGCGCGCGCCCTCCGCGATCTTCTTGCTCACGATGCTCGAGACGATGAATGGCTCGAACTCCACGGTCGATGTCACATCGCGCATCGCATACAGCAGGCCATCGGCGGGCGCCAGATCAGGTCCCTGCCCGACGAGCACGACTCCGAGCGCTTCGAGCTGGGCGAGCATGCCCTCGGGCGAGAGCGTGGTGCGGAAGCCCGGGATCGACTCGAGCTTGTCGAGTGTGCCGCCGGTATGTCCGAGCCCGCGGCCCGACACCATGGGCACGAGTACGCCGCACGCTGCCACGATGGGCGCGATCATCAGCGAGAGCTTGTCGCCGACGCCTCCGGTCGAGTGCTTGTCGGCGCTTGCTCGCCCGAGGGAGGTCCAATCGAACACCCGACCGGAGTGCAGCAGCGACTGGGTCAGCGCGTCAGTCTCCGTGGAATCGAGCCCACGCAGGAAAGCCGCCATGAGCCAGGCACTCACCTGATAATCGGGGACTCGCTTGGCGAGGTACTCCGCCACGAACGCGCGGATGGTCTCCGGCGCGTGCGTGCCACCGTCGCGCTTGATCCGAAGGAACTCGCGTGCGTCGATCACGGAGCTCAGTACCCTTTCCCCTCGACCGCTTCACCGCGGACGATCTTCACGCCGGCCGAGGCGCCGAGTCTAGTGGCGCCCGCTGCGACCATGGCCTCGGCGTCGCTGCGCGTGCGCACGCCGCCTGATGCCTTGACCCCCATCTCCGGGCCCACCGTCTCACGCATCAACTGCACATCCTCAACGGTGGCGCCTCCGCCGGCGAAGCCGGTCGAGGTCTTGACGTAGTCCGCACCAGCCGCCTTGGACAAAGTGCAGCCCATGAGTTTCTCGTCGCGCGTCAGGAGCGAGGTCTCGAGGATGACTTTGACAATCACCCCCTTACCCACCGCCTGCACCACGCTGTGGATGTCCTGTTCCACGAGCGCGTAGTCCTTGGACTTGAGCGCGCCAATGTTGATCACCATGTCGACCTCTTCGGCGCCCTGCTCGACCGCGCGGCGGGCTTCGTAGGCCTTCACGTCCGGCACGTGCGCCCCGAGTGGGAAACCGATCACCGTGCAGACCTTGACGCCGCTGTTGCGGAGCATCTCACGGCACAGCGACACCCAGTTGGGATTCACGCACACGGACGCGAAGCAGAACTGCGCCGCCTCACGGCAGATCTGTTCGACTTCTTCGCGCGTCGCATCCGGCTTGAGCAGCGTATGGTCGATGAGCGAGGCGAGACCGTCGGAAGCGGGGCAATACCCCATGGTCGCGGCCACGCGCGAGGCGCCGGCCTCGGCGAGCACGCGGGTCTCCTCGGGCCCTCGTACACCACTGACACCCCAGTTGCGGCAGCGATCACAGGTGTCGGCGTCGTGCACCACTTGCCCGACCGCGACCGAGTGGAACCCCGCCGGAGCGCCACTGCCCTGCGTGAGGGCCTCGAGGACCTGCCGAGTGATCACGTCCACCAATTGATCGCGCTCGCGGCTCATCGCTTGCCTCCCTGCTTCACGAAATCGAATGCATCGGCGAGCAGTGCCTTGAGACGTCGTCGCACGATGTGGCTCTTGGTGTCCCGCCAATACACCCACATGAGCGGCGAGAACTCGAACAGCACCTGCCGACACGCGCCGCACGGCGGCGCGCCGCGGCCGGGCCCCGCGGTGACTGCAATCGCGGCGAACACCTTCTCCCCCTCGCTCACTGCCTTGAACACGGCCGTGCGCTCCGCGCAGCAAGCGAGACCGAACGAGGCGTTCTCCACGTTACAGCCATGGTACACACGCCCCGACTCCCCGAGCAGAGCGGCGCCGACTGCGAACTTGGAATACGGTGAATACGAGGACTCGCGCGCCAGTTCGGCCTCGGCCATCAGGTCCTTCGGGGTCATGCGCGTAGCTCCTTGAGGAAACTGGTGCCGCGCCGGGGCGCGGTCACGGTGAACAGATCCGCCAGCGTGGCGCCAAGATCCGCAAAGGTGCTCCGGGTGCCCAGATCGGCGCCCGCCCGCACCCGCGGCCCCGCGACCAGCAGCGGAGTGTACTCGCGTGAATGATCCGTGCTCGCGGTGGTCGGGTCATTGCCGTGGTCCGCCGTGATCCACACCATCTCGTCGCCCCGCAGGCGCGGCAGGAACTGCTCGAGGTGCTCGTCGAACCGTTCGAGCGCACGCGCGAATCCGGGCGGATCGTTGCGATGCCCGTACAGAGTATCGAAGTCGACGAGATTCGCGAACACGAGCCCTTCCCCGGGCTTGGCGACCAGATCGAGCAGCACCTCGGCGCCCTCGGTGTTGTCCTTGGTATGGATCGCGTCCGTCACGCCCTTGCCCGCGAACAGATCGTCCACCTTCCCCACGGTGATCACACTCCGGCCCGATTCGCGCAGACGGTCCATCACGGTGGGCTCCCACGGCTCGAGCGAGAAATCGCGGCGATTGCTGGTCCGCTGATAACTCCCGGGCTCGCCCGTGAATGGGCGCGCGATGACTCGGCCGACCGCGTGTTCACCGACCAACATCTCGCGCGCGATCCGACATGCCTCGTGGAGTTCCTCCAGTCGGACCGTGCTCTCGTGCGCCGCGATCTGGAAGACCGAGTCCGCTGACGTGTAGACGATGAACCGCCCCGTTCGCTGATGCTCCTCGCCCAGGCGCGCGATGATCTCGGTTCCCGAGGCCGCGCAGTTGCCGAGCCAGCCGCGACCGACGCGCTCGCACCAGCGCTCGAGCAGGTCGAGCGGAAACCCCTGCGGGTAGGTGGGGAAAGGCCGGTCGAGCACGAGACCCATCATCTCCCAGTGCCCGGTCGTACTGTCCTTGCCCGGGGAGCGTTCGGCCAGTCGCGCACGTGCGGCTTGCGGAGACGCCACAGCAGGCACCCCCGGCAGCGTCACGAGGTTACCGAGGCCCAACCGCTGGAGGGTCGGCAGGCGCAGCCCTCCCGCCGCCTCAGCCACGTGCAACAGTGTGTGGCTGCCACGGTCACCATAGTCGCCCGCGTCCGGCATCTCCCCGATACCGACGCCGTCGAGCACGATCAGGAATACGCGCATCCGCTCACCCCTTCCTCATCGCGACCATGGCGGCAGCCCGGCCTCGCAGGTACTCGTCGGCAGCGGCGGTCCAGTCGGGCCGCTCCCCAACGAGCGTTGCCATCCGCACCGCTCGTCCGCCGCGCGTGTAGAGCCGCGTGACCCGCTTGCCGATCGTGCAGATGATCTCGTAGCTCAGGGTCTCGCTCCACGCCGCGACCTCTTCGATCGGAAGCACCGCGCCGAGTTGCTCGCCGAACAACACGACTTCGTCGCCGACTTGGCACGGCCCGTGGTCCGTCAGGTCGATCATGGTGAGATCCATCGTGACACGTCCAAGGATGCGAGCGCGCCGCCCCTGAACCAGCATCTCGCCCCGGTTCGATAGCAACCACGAATAGCCGTGGCCGTATCCCACCGGCACCACTCCCACGCGGCTCGGCCGTGTCGTCCGATAGGTGCAGTTGTAGCTGATGGGCGTCCCCTGTGGCAGCTCGCGAACCTGCACGAGGCGGCTGCGCAGCGACATCACCGGGGATACCGAAGGCTGCGCGCGATCATGCGGCGGATGCACGCCATACGCGATCAATCCCAGGCGGACCCAGTCCAGATGCGCCTGCGGCAGATTCACGGTCGCCGCGCTGTTCGCGGCATGCACGCGTGGAGGCAGCAGCCCCTCGCGACGCAGTTCGGTGATCAGGCGTTCGAACGACGCGAGCTGGGTCTGCGAGAACGAGAGATCGGCGCTGTCGGCATCGGGGAAATGTGTGTAGACACTCGCGAGCCGCAGTCCCGGAAGCGCACGGACCTCGCGGATGAACGCGAGCGCGTCGTCGACCCGCACCCCCGTGCGCCCCATGCCACTATCGACCTCGACGTGGCACCGGGTCGGTCGTCCGACTCGTTCGGCTTCTGCCGAGAGCGCTCGGGCGAATGCGAGATCGCAGATCGTCGGGTCGAGTCCGAGCTCGACCGCGGCTGCCACCTCGGCGGGCAGGAGAGGCGAGAGCACCAGAATCGGCAGTGTGATCCCCGCCTGACGCAGTTGCATGCCCTCGTGCAGTGTGGCGACGCCGAGCTGCGTGACCCCCTCTTCGGCGGCCGCCCGGGCCATGTCGACCGCGCCGTGACCGTAAGCGTCGGCCTTGGCCAGCAGGAGGATCTCGCGCTCTGCCCCGACCAGCGCCCGGATAGCGCGCAGGTTGCCGCAGAAGCGGTCGAGATCGATCTCGACCCAGGTGGATACGGGCAGTGGCAAGCAGCGACCTCCGGGGTCCGGTATGCTGACGGGGCCTGCAGGCCGCGCCAGAAGAGGCGCAGCATAGCGATGCGCGGACTCCCCACGCAATCGCCGTGCCCTGGCGGGCCGGAGGGTCCATGTCCGTCCAGTTCGATCCCAGAACGACCTGGGAGTTGGTGCTCGCGGCGATGGCAGGCATCTCGATCGCCGCGGCCTGTGGTCTGCGCGCGTTCCTGCCCCTCTTGGCGCTCGCGGGCGGCGCCCGCCTCGGACTCGTGCACCTCTCGCCGTCGATGGATTGGCTCTCCGGCGACGCCGTCATCTGGGCACTCACGACTGCGACGATCATCGAAATGATGGGTGACAAGATCCCGGCGGTCGATCACGCACTCGACGTGGCCGCGACCTTCGTCCGTCCCGTCGCGGCGGCCTTCGCGGCGTGGGCCGGCATCGCAGGTGGCCAGCCGGTGCTGGCGATGGCGGCAGCCCTGATCATGGGCGCCGGCGCGCTCGGCGTGCATGCCCTCAAGGCCAAGACTCGCATCGGTAGCAGCGCACTCACCCTCGGCACCGCGAATCCCATCTTGTCGTTCGTGGAGGATGCAGTCGCCGGGACGATCTCGCTCATCGGCCTGCTCGCTCCGATCCTCGGAACCATCCTCGTCGCCACCGGTCTGCTCTGGTGGTGGCGCGCAGTCAGCCGGCCCACGCAACGCCCTGCGCTGAGAGAAGAACCATGAGCACACCCGAACCGAGCCAGGCCAGGAACCCGATCCAACTCGACTCCGAGCTCCGCATCCTCGGCGTGCTGCCGCCTTCGTTCGATGCGGCTCCGCTGAGCGTGGCACTGCCGCGACTGATCGACGCCATGAGCGACGCAGTCGTGATCGTCGACCGCACGGGGAATGTCATCGCGGCGAACCGGCGCTTCGCCGAGGCCTTTGGACTCGATGGGCGCCCGATGGACGGCGCGCCGTGTCCGCGGGCCGGCAACTGCATGTCGGTCGGCTCTTCGGTGAGCGGGCCGCCGTGTCTGGCCTGCGACATCGCCCATCGGCGCGAACCGCGCCGTGCGCTTCAAGTAGTGCCGGACGGATCGGGACAGCAGCGCCGCTGGGAAGGCACGCTCAACCCCGTGCTCGATGACGAAGGCGAAGTGTCGATGGTCGTTGAAGTCTGGCGCGACGTGACCGATCGCACCCAACTCGAGGCCCAGCTCTCGCACAGCGAGCGACTCGCCTCATTGGGCATGCTCGCAGCGGGCGTGGCGCACGAGATCAACAACCCTCTCGCCTCGCTGCTCGCAGGGGTGGAGAGCCTGCAGCGCTGGCTGGCGCGGGCGGACCTCGCAGCGAGCCACGAGCCCGAGGAAGCCGCTGAAGTATTGGAAGTCCTCGAACGCGAGACACGACGCTGCCGCGAGACGACGGACAAACTCCTGCTACTGGGGCAGCCGCTTTCGACGCATCCGGCCTGGGTCGACCTGAACCGCGCCGTCAGCGATACGCTCGCGCTCCTTCGATTCGCCATCCGCAAGCAGCGCATCACACCCACCACCGAGTTGGACGCCGATCTACCGCTGGTATGGGGCCGTGAAAGCGCGCTGCGGGGCATGTTGATGAATCTGTGCATGAATGCCGTGCAGGCGATGGCCGAGGGCGGGCAGCTCACGGTCCGCACTTCACACAGCGGCGAGCGGGTTCGGATCGTGGTCGAGGACGACGGCCCGGGCATCTCGCCGGATCACCAGCCGCGCATCTGGGATCCCTTCTTCACCACGAAGCCCGTCGGTCAGGGCACTGGGCTGGGGCTCTCGATCACCCAACGCATCGTCGTCTCGCACGGTGGCTCCATTCAGGTCGAGAGCCAACCCGGTGCGGGAGCACGATTCACCGTGAGCCTGCCCGAACAGGGCGTCGGAGGTCATCTTGGCTGAGCGGTCACTCCTGATCGTCGATGACGAAGTTTCTTTCCGCACGCTGATCGGCAAGGAGCTCAAGCGCGCAGGTTACATGGTGGACGGCGCAGGCAATCTGGCCGAAGCCCGACAAGCTCTTTCGCGGCGCGCATTCGATCTGGTGCTGCTGGATGTACGCATGCCGGATGGATCGGGATTGCAGTTGCTGCCGGAGATCAAGGAACAATGGCCCGCCACCGAGGTGGTCATGCTGACCGCATTCGGAACGGTCGAGGAAGCGATCCACGCCATGAAAGAAGGCGCGCACGACTTCCTCACCAAACCGTGCAAGCTCACCGAACTCGAGGCCGTGCTCGAGAAGGCACTCGAGAAGCAGAGCTTGATGCGCGCGAACGTCGCCCTCAGTCGCGATGTCGAACGACTACAGCCCAGTGACGGCCTGATCGGTACAACACCGGCGATGGCGGAGTTGTTCGACCTCACACAGCGGGTCGCGCGTACGGACAGCACCGTGCTGATCCGCGGCGAGAGCGGAGTGGGCAAGGAGCTGGTTGCGCGGGCCGTCCACCGCTTGAGCCTGCGTTCGCGCCAGCCGTTCATCGTGGTGGATTGCGCCTCACTGCACGAGAACCTGCTCCAGAGCGAGCTCTTCGGCCACGAGAAAGGTGCCTACACGGGCGCAATCGGACTCAAGCACGGACTCTTTGAAGTCGCGCACCACGGCACCATCTTCCTCGATGAGATCGCCGAACTGTCCCCTTCGCTCCAGGTCCGCCTGCTACGCGTGTTGCAGAACCACACGTTCCGTCGGCTCGGTGGCAACAGCGACCTGACGGTGGATGTGCGTGTCATTGCCGCCACGAATCGTTCGCTCGAGCGCATGATCCGCGAGGGCACGTTCCGCGAGGACCTGTTCTTCCGCCTGAGCGTCGTGCCGCTTCAGATCCCGTCGCTCCGTCAGCGACGCGAGGATGTCCCCGCGCTGGTCGAGCACTTCTGCCGCAGCTCTTCGGTGGTGCCCAAACGTGGCGTGCGCGCCTCGAAGGAGGCCCTCGACGTGCTCGTCCGCTATGCGTGGCCCGGCAATGTCCGCGAGTTGGAGAATGTCATCGAGCGCGCCCTGATCCTGTGCGACGAAGGCGAGATCCGCCCCGAGCATCTGCCCATGGGACTGCGGACGGCGCCGGAGTTCGAACCGGAGCCCGGCTCGATGGAGTGGCCCTCGCTCGAGGTGCTGGAGCTGCGCTATATCCGCCGCGTGCTCGAGCACTGCAAGGGACACCGGCAGAACGCGGCGCGTCTGCTCGGGATCAGCGAGCGGAACCTGTACCGAAAACTCAAGGAACTCGAGCAGCCGAGCACCGCTGAATCGGATGCACCCCCGGCCGACGCGCACGACTGACGCCGCAGCCTGACAGCGGGACAGCCGATCCTGCCAGCCTGACAGAACCCGCACGTCCCCGTCTCTGGGCTGTCGGCGCGGGGCTCACGCTCCGCCGTTGCTGCATCAACGCGTTAGGCGGAATCCGCCAAGGCGTCGCGAGCGGCCCGCGCCTTGCTTCTTACGCTCGCGAGCGGCAACCGAACCCTGCGAGCTGGGGCGGCCCTTTCCGAGACTCATCGGAGTGATGGCCGCGGCGGTTGCCGCGCGAACAATCAGGGGCCGACTGGCTCCACGACTATGGCGCGGCGCTCACGTGCACGCGCGGAAGCTGACGCCCCAAATGTCTCTTCCGAGCGGGGAGGATGGACCGTGACGCCGCGCCGATATTTCATCTGCTACGGGCCATGATGCCTCGACGCCGTGCTCCGCAGGGCGACGTCCCGCCCGCCGCAGGAAACTCGTCCGATGTGGCCCGCCGACGTCGGCTCGCCAATCGCCGCCAGCTCCAGGATTCGCGGATCCTGCTCTGGGAGCATGCGCAGACCCAGCCCATGCTCGACCGGCTCGCGAGCCTTGGATGCTGCGTGGTGAGTTCGAGCTCGATCGAGCAGGCCATCGCACTGCACCGGGCGCAACCATTTGCGCTGCTCATTGCCTCCCCTGGGCTCGAAGGGGAATCCGATCTCGCGGTTCTGAAGCTGCTGCGCCGTGCGCTGCCCGCGATTCCGCTCGTGCTTCTCTCCACCGAAGCCTCGGTCGCCGTCCGCCTCCGCTGCCAGGCACTGCGGCCGCAATACTTCGCGACGCCACCGCTGGATGATGCGGAGTTGCGCGCCATTCTCGGCCTCGCGCGGTCCCACCCCCCGGGCCCACCGCGCGCTTGAGGTTGGCTGGGCGTCGGGCACTCGGCTAGAGTCGCGCTCCCATGACCGAGCCCGAGCGCCTTGCATTCGAACGATTGGTCGGTATCTGCCGCCGTCTACGCAGCCCCGAGGGCTGCCCGTGGGATCGCGAGCAGACACTCGAGACCATGACGCCCTACATCACCGAGGAAGCCGCCGAGAGCGTCGATGCGATCGCCTCCGGCGATGTCGACCATTCCGCCGAGGAACTCGGGGACCTCGCGTTCCTGGTGATCTTCTGCCTCGAGCTGCTGGGTGAACGCTCCGGCGTGGGACTCGCCGAGGCGCTCGACCGTGCGAGCGAGAAGCTCGTCCGACGCCACCCGCATGTCTACGGCGGAGCCGCGGTGAAAGACGGCGAGGCGGCCTATCGGCAGTGGCAGGAGATCAAGCAGGCGGAAAAGGGCGACCAACCCACATCGCTGCTCGGGGACCAGCCCAAGGGACTGCCGGCGCTGGTCTCGGCGTACCGCCTACAAGAGAAGGCGGCAGCCGTGGGATTCGACTGGCCTGATCTGACAGGTCCGATGGACAAGGTGCGCGAGGAAGTGGCCGAGGTACAGCACGCCATGGACTCCACCGACGACGACGCGGCGAGAGAGACTGCGCGCGAGATCGGCGACTTGTTGTTCGCGGTGGTCAACGTGGCTCGCAAGCTACGGGTCGATCCCGAACGGGAACTGCGCTCCACCATGCACCGATTCCGCGACCGCTTCCTGCACATCGAGAAACGACTGGCTGATCAGGGTCGATCGCCCTCGCAAGCCACACTCGAGGAGATGGACGTGTTCTGGGAAGAGGCCAAGAATCTGCAGCGCGCCACGCGCGAAGGAGACCCCGCATGACCGAAATCACCCCAGACCGTTCGCGTGAAGCTGCACTCTTCCTGCAGCTCGTGCTCGGATTGCAGCAGGCGGCGATGATGTCGCTCGGCAAGCTCATGAATCCCATGACGGGCAAGCTCGAACGCAATCTTGAAGGGGCCAAGAACACGATCGACACCCTGAGCGCGATCGAATCGCGCACACGCGGCAATCTGGAGTCGGACGAGCAGCGCGCGCTCTCGCAAGTGCTCACCGATCTACGCCTGAACTATGTGGATGAGGTGAAGAAGGGCTGAGCCGACGGCGGGGCTAAAGCGCCTGCAGCACCGCACATTTGAGGTAGTGCGTCTCGGGCACCGCGAGCAACCGCGGGTGATCCGGCGCCTCGCCCGCCCACTCCAGGACACGCATCGGCCGCTTCGCCAACCGCGCGGCCTCGAGCAGCACCTGCTGGAACATCGAGTCGTCCAAGTGATGACTGCAAGAGCAGGTCACGAGGATCCCGTCCTCTTCGAGCAATCCCATCGCGGCCTTGTTGAGCTCGCGATACGCACGCGCACCCTGCGCCATGTTGCGCTTGGACTTGATCAGCGCCGGCGGATCCACCACGACGATCCCGAAGCGCTCGTTCTCGCGGTCCATGCGACGGATGGTGTCGAACGCGTGGCTGCGCTGCAGCGTGATCGCATCCTCGAAGCCCGCTCGCGCGATATTCGCTGCCGCGATGGTCAGGGCCGGCTCGGACGAATCGATTGCCAGCACGCTCGTGGCCCCGCCTCGCGCCATGTGCATGGACCACTCGCCGTGGTAGCAGAACATGTCGAGTGCACGCCTTCCCTTGGCGCGCGTCTCGGCGCGCTTGCGATTCTCGCGCTGATCGAGGAACAGCCCCGTCTTCTGGCCGCCCACGAGATCGACTTCGAGCTCAAAACCGCCGACCGTGACGGGCACATGCTCGGGCACCTCGCCCCACCACACGCGCCGCTCGAGCTCAAGGCCTTCGAGCAGGCGCAGCGGTGAATCGGCGACCAGCACCGCGCCCTTGGGCGCGAACACCTCTTCGAGCGCCTCGCGGACGATCTCCTGTTGCGCCTGCATTCCGCGGGTCAGGACCTGCACCGAGAGGTAGTCGCCGTATCGGTCGACGACCAGGCCCGGCAACTGATCCGACTCGCCGTACACCATGCGCACGGCCTGCTCGCCGGCGTAGACCGTCTCGCGCAGTCGCTGTGCCCGTTCGAGCCGGCGGACGAAGAACGCCTTGTCGATGCCGTCGCGGCGGCGCGTGAGCATGCGCGCGCAGATCAAGCTATGGCGATTGACGTAAGCGCGGCCGAGGAACGCGCCGCGGGTATCCACCACGTCCACGAGCCCACCGTCCTCGACGGCTCCCTCGTAGGCCTCGACTTCGTTGCTGAAGATCCAGGGGTGGCCGCCGCGGACACGGCGATCCTCGCCCCGCTTGAGGATCAGACGCGCAGATTCACTCATCGGGGAGCCTTCCAACCTTGACTGCGGAGCATGTGACCGATCATGCGATAGGTGACGCGTGCAGCGAGGAAGTCCGAAGCGACGTTTCCGGCCAGCGGCGCCAGCTCGACCACGTCGAAACCGACGATGCGGCGCGAGTCCGCGACCGCGCTCACGAGGTCGCTGACCTCGAACCAATCAAGCCCGCCCGGCTCGGGTGTGCCGGTACCGGGCAGATACGCCGGATCCAGCCCATCGAGATCGAAGGTGATGAACACCTCCTCGGTGAGCGTGTCGAGGATCGGCTGGAGGTCACCCTTCAACGCGCGGAACTGTCGCGTGCTCCAGATCGGGGCCGGATTCTCGCGCAGGTACGCCGCCTCCTCCTCGCTCAGGGAACGGATCCCGACCGAGGATGCAGGGCAGATCTCGCGGATGCGGCGCATGACGCAAGCATGCGAGTCCGGCGTCTCGAGGTACTCATCACGCATGTCGGCGTGCGCGTCGATCTGGAGCACCGACAACTTGCCGTAGCGCTTCGCCGCAGCGCGAACGGCGCCGGCGGTGATGCTGTGCTCGCCACCGAGCATCACGGGCAGCTTGCCCGCGTCGTACATATAGTCGAACGCCTGCTCCACACGCTTCACCTGGGCGCCCGGCCCTTCGGCCGTGGGCTCCAACTCGGGAAGCGTGGCGATACCGGCCCGATAGGTCGGGCCCAACTCGTCATCCCACACTTCCATGTTGCGTGAGGCCGCGAGGATCGCCTGCGGACCCAGTCGCGTGCCGCCCTGGTAGCTGGTGCTGAAGTCGTAGGGGACCGGCAGGATGGCCACACGGCTCGCCTCGAGTGAGGAGAATTCCTCGTCGAGTCCGGCGAAGTTGAATGGCAGGCCAGCGGGATAGTCGGGCAGCTTCATGCTCTCGGTCTCCAGACATGGAACGGGGCCCCGCCGGCGACCAGCCAGGGCCCTCGGATACTCAGAACGACTCCGCGCGGCGCATGAATCGGCTGCGCGCTACTCCTCGTCGTTGAAAGGCACGCGCAGTATACGAACCGACTC
>Ga0163144_10013622_pt1 | contig 16953 bp, 11 predicted proteins | sample OliLak19BULKMAT1_FD_123175 | JGI IMG/M metagenome (GOLD analysis project Ga0163144, IMG submission 123175) | Freshwater microbial mat bacterial communities from Lake Vanda, McMurdo Dry Valleys, Antarctica - Oligotrophic Lake LV.19.BULKMAT1 | ecosystem: Environmental > Aquatic > Freshwater >... | reverse complement strand
GGTGAAGTGCGAGAAGAGTTAGCCAAGCAGACCGCCGCGGAACAGTCCAACGTTACATTAGCTAAGTTATTGCGCAATGCCACCGAGCTACAGCTTCTAAGCGTTGACAAATCTGCGGCGATGAAGGAACCGCTCATCACGGGAATCATTCAGCGCAGCCGCGTGACAGCGCACGAGGCCGAAACCGGTGGCGATGTCTTCGCCGCGTACGAACTATTTACGTTGCTGGGCGCACTGATGGAAGAGACGGGGGAGTTCAAGGGCGATGTGCATCGTTTGAGCCAGCGGATCGACATGTTAAGATTATATGTTCCCGAGACGCTGTGGCGGTTGCGGAACGAGCGCCAAAAGGCCGCGGGCGAGAAGGAACTACCCCCCTACAACCCATTCGGCGATGATTACAAAACAAAGTTGGCCAGCATTGATACCGCGCTGATCGTTGGTGCTTTCATCCGATCGCTCACCCATGTGGAGCAAGAGCCACTCGCGGGAGTCGCGTTAGGAGGGCTGGACGCGCTCCGCACGATGGTTACCACCAAGGACCTGCGAGATGCTTTCCCGGGTCTGGGCGATGATGCCGCGCTCGCTTCGATGTTAAGCACGATTGACGACGAATCGGCCAGGATTGCCGCATTGATGCGTCCGCTTGATCCTTCTCAGGTTGACAAGATGCTCGGGCGGCTGCTCGCGGCCAATGGCACTACGACGAAGGTGCCCTCCTACGCGTTCTTGCACGAGTTCGGGAACGGGGCGATGAGCAAGCTCGATGACTTCAGCCAGATCATCTGGCCCGATGAGCTTCGTCGTTTTCAAAAGATGACCCAGTCGTCCTTCGTGGGTGTGGGTATTCAGATCGAGTATGACGAGGCGAGCAATGTAAGGGTTGTCTCTCCGCTGGAGGGCACCCCCGCCCAGCGTGCGGGTATTCACCCCGGAGATGTGCTTAAGAAAGTCGATGGCCGCGTGATCCTCGGGCTTTCGCTCGATCAGGCGGTAGACGTCATCACCGGCCCGGCGGGGAGCGACGTGGTACTTACGATGCAGCGCAAGGATGAGACGAAAAAGGACGAGAAGGGTGAGGCGCTGCTCGCGGAGGTTGATTTCCGGCTTACCCGCACCATAATTAAAGTTCCCACGGCCAAGGGTTGGTCTCGCAGCGGCGTAAAGGAAGATGACTGGAACTGGTTCATCGATAAAGAAAACGGGATTGGTTATCTTCGGCTGACGCAGTTCGCCGACAACACCGGGCGGGAGCTTGACGAGGCGATTGTCGCGATGCGAAAGGACGGCCTGAAGGGCCTCATCCTTGATATGCGTTTTAACCCCGGCGGGCTTCTGGATCAGGCCGTACGGATTGGCCGGCGCTTCATCGATTCTCCCGACGGTTACATTGTCGCGATGCGCGGTCCTGATGGTCAGATCACCGCGCCCGAACAGACCACGCCCGAACGGGCTCGGCTTGCCAATATTCCCGTGGTGGTGCTGGTGAACGAAGGATCGGCGAGCGCAAGCGAGATCGTAAGTGGTGCGCTAAAGTGCTTCCAGCGCGGCGGGGAGATGAAGGGCAACCTCGACTGCATCGTTGTGGGCGGGCGCACCTTCGGCAAGGGGAGTGTGCAGAATGTCTGGCCGCTTACCAAGACCTCGATGATCAAGGTTACAACCAACTATTATGTCATCCCCAACGGCACCATCCTTCACCGCCGCCCCGGCAGCGAGTCGTGGGGAGTCGAGCCTAACTTCCTGGTTGAGATGCTCCCGAAGCAGACCGTCGAGGCGCTCCTGACGCGGCGAAACGCAGACGTGGTGCCCGTTGACGAGCGTGGGCAGATCCAGGAAGATGCCAAAAATCCCCGGCCAAAGGCGCAGGATCTGCTGACCAAGGGGCTTGACTTACAACTCGAAACTGCGCTCTTACTCATGCAATCTCGGGTGAACTCTGGCGCGGCTTCACAGGCCGCCGCCAAGCCAGCGGGCACCACCCGTTAATAAGTTACGTCCTTCGCCAGTTCACGCAGTTCACGTAGTTAATGCAGTTTACGTAGTTCGCAGGTTGCACCCTTTAACCCCCGGCCTTTGGCCGAGGGTTTTTCTTCGGCGGGATTACTACGCTTACCACGAATGAACCAATCAGTTCCCGATATCGACTCTATTCGGGCCCAGTTTCCCGCCCTCACATCGCCAACTGTTTTCCTCGACAACGCCGGGGGATCACAACTCCCCGCGTGCGTCATCGAGGCGGCGGGGGAGTACCTTCGTAACTCGTTCGTCCAAGGCGGGGCGGATTACGAACTCTCGAAGAACGTAACCGCGACGATCGCCGCGGCTCGCTCGCTCGTGAGCACCTTTCTCAACGCCGGGTCGCTGGGCCACGTGTTGCTGGGCTCGTCAACTACCGCCCTGCTGCACACAGTGGCGAACGCTTACGCGATGGCGCACGCCCGGGGAGACCTCCCCAAACAACGTAACCAGTTGATTGTAAGCATCGCCGGGCACGAGGCAAACATCGGCCCTTGGAGCAACCTCGCCGAGCGAGGGTTTGATATTGTGTGGTGGAAGCCGGTGCTCGACAGTGCTGGAGACATGACCCACAACATCGCCTCACTGGCGCCCCTGCTCACGCCGCGAACACTTATGGTCATGTTTCCGCAGGTCTCGAACATTTTCGGAGACATCTGGGACGCCGCGCCGTTGTGCAAACTGGCGCGCGAGCACGGCGCGCTAAGCGTGGTTGACGGCGTGGCGTTTGCGCCCCACCAGCTCCCCGACGTCGCCGCGATCGGTTGCGATTGGTACGTCTACTCAACTTACAAAGTCTTCGGGCCGCACATGGGCGCGCTCTTCGGCACTCACGCCGCGTTCGCGCCGCTCACCGGGCCCAATCATTACTTTATTGACCGTGCGGCGGTGCCTCAGAAGTTTGAGTTAGGGGGTGCCAGCCACGAAGGGTGCGCGATGATCGCCGGGGGAGGGCGCTATTACGAGTTCCTCTCCGGCGCACGCGCCACAGCAGGAACTGCTTATGTTGCACCCAGCCGCCAGACGTTGCGGGACGCGTTTGCGCGGGTCGAGGCGTTAGAAACCCCACTGCAGGCACTTTTGATCGAGCAGCTACTTACAATTCCCGGGCTGCGGCTGCTTGGGCCAGCGCGGGCCGACTCTAGCCGCGTGAGCACCGTGAGCTTCACGGTGGAAGGCAGGCGTTCGCGTGAGCTGGCATTGGCATTGAACGGCAAATCGTTCGGGTGCAGGCACGGTCACTTCTACAGCAAGCGACTGCTCGAGCATATCGGCATCGCTGATCCGGCTGATGGCGTAGTGCGTATCAGCCTCTCGCACTACAACACAGCGGGCGAGGTTGAGCGCGTGGTGGCCGCCCTTAAGCACGCGTGCAACACGGCGGTATAATAATATTACGATCCAGAGTAAGAGGGGCAGACAGGAGTGAGTCACTCGCCGATGAGCAGCGCCACCCGCGCGGCCTCTCTCGCACGGGCCGCGTGTTCCTGAGCGATCTTCTGCGCGTCCCTAGCCTCAGCTCGGGCGCGTTCTCCCGCGATCTCTTCGGTGCTGCGCCGTGCGCGGGCTTCGTTCGCTTCGCGCTCCGCGCGGCTTGCTTCGGCTTGCTCCCTGATCTTGCGCGACGCTTCGAGCGAAGCATCCACCACATCAAGCACAACCCCGGTCTTCCACGCTTTTATCTCGCTCACCGATGAGACTGTAACGTTCATGCCTGCAACTTCGGTTGCGTGTGGTGCGGGCAAAAGTCGGCAGTACCTATAACATAATGTTTGGGCGCATCACACCCCGCGCAGGCCTCACAGATGCGATGGGCCGCAGTCGAGACACGGATTTGCCCCCCTCATTAAGGGAGCAAGGGCGGAAAACTACTTGTGTGGTGTATGCTTGGGCAAGGCGAGCCTGTCGCCCCAGTTCGTAAGTGAGGGGTAGTGCGTAAGGTCGTACATGAGCGGCGTGACCGTGATGTGACCCTTGAGCAAGTGATCAACATCGCTGCCCTGCTCGGTGGCGTGGAACTCCAGCCCGTAACCCGCCGACCAATAGTAAACATTACCGGTGGGGCTGATCCGCCGCTCGTATTTATCCACCAGGCCGTGGGTGTTCATCGGGCAGATGGAGATGGGGGGCGCGGGGGCGTTCACGGGGAGCGAGGCGTCCTCGACCACCGGAATATTAATACTTAAGCATTCGTGGCGTTGCGGGAGCCCGCGTGCCAACAGCCGTTCGATGGCAGCGCGTGCCCAGGTGGCCGCCACATCAAAGCGCGGCTTGCCCTTGCCGAGCATCATGCTCACCGCAATCGAGGGAACACCCAAAAAGGCCGCCTCGATCGCCGCGGCAACCGTGCCGGAATATATGACGTTGATCCCGCAGTTGGCCCCGGCGTTCATGCCCGAGATACATAAGTCAGGCCGCGAGCCCTTGCCGAACGCATCTGGCCAGAGCGCGGCCAGCGCCAGCTTCACGCAGTCGGCGGGACGGCCATCAACGCCGATGCCCACCATCCGCCCATTTATATTCTCCTCGCGAACCATGAGTGGCGTGTGAAACGTAACACCATGACTGGTGGCCGACTGCACCGTGAGCGGCGCGACGGTGTAGATCTTCGCGGCCTCACCCTTGGGCGAAAAGGGATAGCCGAACGCGCCAGGGTAATCGGTGAGAGCATCGTGCATCGCGATGATGCCAGGAGCACGAATTCCATCGTCGTTGGTGAGGAGTATGGTCACACACTATGGTACTGGCCCGCGAAGGCAGCCGCCCCCAACATCGCACGCCGCCTCTCCCCCACCACTCGGGCCCTCACAGCGACGGGGAACCATCCCAGCCGGAGCCTACCCTGCAAACGCACGGTGGTGCCCCGCTCGTACAACGATCAGCGCGGCCGTGAGGGAGCGACGACGGGCACCGCCAGGCCGCAACCTGTTCGCGGCTGTGCAAGGGTTTTGCGGCTGCGTTCGGCACCTTTTATGGTTGAACTTCGGCGGAGAGCCTTACTTTGAGTTATGATTTTTCTTGGAGAGTCCCGAACATGCTGAAGAATGCTGCCACACCGACGGTTACCCCAACTCCCAGCCTTTGGGGGGCCAACATATTCCGCGCCCCGCTCCTAGCCGCGGCACTCGTGGCGGGTAGTACGGGTTTGGGCTGCGGTAGCAGACCGGTAGCGATACCGGACACTCCGGCGACTCGCGGGGAGTCGTTCAAGGCGGGCGCGCAGCAAGAGTCTGGGGCAGCTCAACCCGACTTGGCTTCGCCCGGGGCGACCCCTTCTCGCATCAATAACAAGTTCGCTGGCATCTCCATCGCCCATGAAGATTGGTTGGCCATGGGCTATCGGCTCGATTGGGTGGGCTATCCCTTTGCGGCTCAACATAATATTCCCATCGTCGCCGCGGCGGCGCTGGGCGATGTTGTCGTCATTCAGGATTCGGACGGTACGGCAGCGCTGCTTGAAACCAGCACCGGACAGCGTCGCTGGGGGACCAGTGTTGCCAATCCGCTCACCAAGTTTGTCGGGATTTCACGAGACACCACCGACGCAGGGCGCATACTGATAAGCAGCGAGTCGGAGGGTTATCTTGTGGCGGACGCGAGCGGCAATCTGGTTGCGAAGATCGACTACCAGAAGGTAGTAAGCACCGAGCCCGTGATGATCGGGCGGCTGGCGATCTTTGGCACCGCAACCGGTGAAGTGCTCGCGCACGTGGTGCCTTTGAATGTGAAGGGATGGGGATTCCAGACCGCCGCGGCGATCGAGGTAAAGCCCGCGCTGTTGGAAGGCGGGGTTGTGGGCGTCGTTAACCAGGCGGGCGATGTGTATTTTATTACATCGAGAGGCGAACTGGTCGGACGTAATAGAATCCTAGGGCCCGTAGCGACGGACCCGGCGACCGACGGGGCAAGCCTCTACATCGCTGGCTTGGATCAGTCGGTGTGGGCCTTCTCCGGTACGGGCGGACTCAAGTGGCGCCACCGCACCAGTCAGCAGCTTCGCGATAAAATAACTTATCTCAACGGCGTGGTTTATGTCGCGGTGCCGGGTACCGGTCTGGTCGCCCTTGATACTGAAAGCGGCAAAACCCGCTGGGAAGCCGCGGAAACCATCGGCACGGTGGTGGGGCTACGCGACAAAAAGCTAATTGTACAAACGCGAACCGGCGTGGACCAACTTGATCCTGCGTCGGGCCAACGGTTAGGTCGGATCGAAACGCCCGGGATGGACCGTATTATCACCGACAAGCCCGAGGATGGTAATCTTTACATTATCAGCAAGACGGGAGTCGTGGGCCGGTTCATCCCCAAGATGTAAGTTACAGGCGGCACACGGACGCCCTCGCGAGCAGATCAGTTAACACGATCTCTGTTGCAACCGAGCCGGAATGTAACTGTAACTGTATTGGATTCATTCGACGCGCACCGGCGGTCGCCTGGGTGTCGCGGCCCGCACCAGCTTCCGCCATATAGGTTTTTTAAGCCCCGGAGCACGTCCCCTTGTCTATCGACCCCTCCAACTCCACCCCCACCCCCACCCCCACCCCCACCCCAGCCAGCCAAGCACCCTCACCTCTGAAGTCGATGGATTCTATTATGTCGCTCTGTAAGCGCCGTGGTTTTATCTACCAGGCTTCTGAGATCTACGGCGGGATCAATGGCTTTTGGGATTACGGCCCCCTCGGTGCGCAGCTTAAAAAGAACCTTCGTGATGCGTGGTGGCAGGACGTTGTCATGCTCCCCTGCTGGGGGCGCAAGGGCGTAAACGGCCGGCCCGTGGGGATCGTTCCAGTGGATACTACGATAATTCAGCACCCCAAGACGTGGGTCGCGAGCGGGCACGCCGAGGGCTTTAACGATCCCATGGTGGATTGCCGCGACACTAAGGGACGCTATCGCTACGACCATGTGCAGGTCTACGTTCCAAGCGACGGCCATGCGGGTGAAAAGCCCGTATTTGCTTATGTTTCCGATACCGCTAGTGAGGCCAAACAACGCAAGAAAGCGGAGAAAACATTCGGCGAAGTCGCGAGCGTCGCTCTGTCATCACTACCCCAGCCTTGGACGCGCGTCATAGGCCCCGACGCCGACAAGCCCGGAACCTTGACCGAGCCTCGCCAGTTTAACTTAATGTTCCACACGTACACCGGCGCGGTCTTTGACGAAGATAATAAGGTCTATCTGCGCCCCGAAACTGCCCAGGGAATCTTCGCGCAGGCGAAGAATGTCTGGGACACAACGCGAGTGAAGGTGCCTTTCGGAATCGCCCAGACTGGCAAGAGCTTCCGCAACGAAGTAACCCCGCGAAACTTTACTTTCCGCTCGCGCGAGTTTGAGCAGATGGAGATCGAGTTCTTCTGTCACGAATCCGAGGCCCTCGCTTGGTACGCTTACTGGCGCGATTGGCGGATGGAATGGTGGAAAAGCCTGGGCCTGGCGGGTGAAAATCTAATTCTCCGCGAGCATGATACCGACGAGCTGGCCCATTACAGCAAGGGCACCAGCGACGTTGAGTATCGTTTCCCGTTCACAGCGCCGGGTTACGGTGAGCTTGAGGGAATCGCGTACCGGGGCAACTTCGATCTCTCCCAGCATCAGAAGTTTAGCGGCGTCAAGATGGAATATAACGATACCGAACGTGGTGAAGTGCTTCCCAACGGCTCGCGCCGGGGAGAACGCTATATCCCGCACGTCATCGAGCCCTCCGCCGGCCTTGACCGCGGCGTGCTCGCCGTGCTGTGCGAAGCCTACACGAAGGACGAAAGCCGCCCCAGCCCCGAAATTATGAAAATTCATCCGCGGCTTGCGCCCGTGAAGGCTGCCATCTACCCGCTCGTTGCCAAGGATGGGATGCCCGAAATTGCCGAGAAACTCCACACCGATGTCGCGGCCCGCTTCGCGAAACTAGGACAGATCGAGTTTGACGAGAAACAGTCGATCGGCAAGCGTTACGCCCGGATGGATGAAGCCGGATGCCCGTACTGCTTCACGATCGACGGTGAGACGATGTCCAACCAAACCGTAACATTACGTGATCGTGATACCGGGCAGCAGGTGCGGATGAACATCAACGAGGTTGTCGGCTTCCTCGCCGGAAAACTGACGTAATATAAACCGTCGAAGTCTTGCAGCGGGCTCACAGAAGCGTCGCCCCGACAGATCAGACCTGGCGGGCGAGCTCACGCGGATGTCGACTTCCTTAACCTCTGCGGTAGCAACGGAAACTTTACCTTTGAACATCGTTCGCATCACCGATGTCTCTCCCCGCGATGGGCTTCAGAATGAAGCCCGGATGGTCTCGACCCAGTCCAAAGCAGACCTGGTGCAGAGGCTGCTGGTATCGGGCGTTGACGAGATTGAACTTACGAGCTTTGTGAGCGCGGCCTGGGTGCCGCAACTCGGCGACGCACCTCAGCTCTGCCAGGCCGTATCGCTACTCGTGGCGAGTATGCTTGAACGTAATCCCGCTGCCGCCATCCCCCTCCTCTCAGCCCTGGTCCCCAACGAAAAAGGCCTTAACGCGGCGTTCCTCGCCAACGATCAGTCACTTGAGCAGACCGGGCGGGCGCTTCTCGGGAAGATAAGCGTCTTCACCGCCGCGTCTGAAACCTTCTGCCAACGTAATATTAATACCACGATCGAAGCTTCGCTTGCCCGATTCGCGCCCGTAATCGCGCGGGCCCACGCGGCTGGGCTGCTGGTTCGAGGTTACATTTCGTGCGCGTTCGCGTGCCCGTTTGAAGGTGCTATTGCGCCAACCAAGGTGCTGACCGTTGCGAACTCCCTGGCTGCACTAGGGGTGGACGAAATCGATCTGGGTGACACCATCGGTGCCAGCACGCCCGAATCGATTTCAGCCTTGCTTGAATGTATTTTCTCCACACACCCCGCGACCGGCAGTCGCCCCATCACATTGCACCTGCACGATACCTTCGGCAACGCCGCAGGATGCGTCGAAGCGGCCCTCAACATGGGAGTACGCTCATTTGACAGCGCTGTCGGCGGTTTAGGTGGATGTCCTTACGCTGGAACACCCACCCGTCGTGCCCCGGGTAATATTAATACCCACTCAATCATTGAGGTGTGTGATCGAATGGGGTATTTGACACACGTAAACGATCTCATGCCCGCCTCCGCCTGGGCCGCTGGACTGCTCGCAGCGACACAAACCGACGCGTGAAACATAAAGTAACTTTCATTAAGGTTTAACGCTCCGCAAAGTCAACTTGAGATCAATTGGACCGACCTCGTGAGCTAGGCTCGTGCAGCTTGGATCGGGCTTGGTTCTGACGTCAGATTTGATATTGAAAGTTGATTCTGGGTTGATGCAGCCAGTGAATCTACAAACTGGCACGTGAGTGCAGAAACTATTTTCGCTCGGTCGCTCCTTAAGAATCTTCCGGTAAGACCCCCCTCCCCCTTGGGTAATCTGGTCGATTTGGTCTTAAACGGCGACGAAACAGTGGCCTACACCAAACTCACGTGCGGAGATTGAGATTATGTTATACACGATTCTCGGCATCGTTCACTTGGTCCTTTGGTTGATCGCGGCAGTTGAGATCCTTGGAAGTAACAAGTCGCTGGGAAATAAGATTCTCTGGCTATTGATCATCCTTTTGCTCCCCCTGATCGGCTTGATTCTGTATTATGTGATCGGTCGTAATAAGTAAATTTTCGCTATTAGGTGATTTGTGAATCGCTTAATGGATACGCCTACCGATAGTGTCAAACAGAAGAAGTATCCGAGCGGATCGTGTTTTGATTGAGGCCAGTTGGATTGGCAGGTTAACGGTAGTTCAACTAAGTACATTTGGTTTGCTATTTTGTCGTCTCTTAGCAGACCGGTAGAGAGCGAGCGAGAGGGTTTTCCGATGGTGGTTTAAATACCACGGCTCGGATGGCCCTTTCCTCGTTTTTGGGTCAAGGCAATCGCCCTCGGCCATGTCCACCCCAGACTGCGTGACGGCTTTTAAGCTCAGCGCCGATCTCACCGGGCCTAGGGTCCCGCTAGCGCATGCTCCCTGGTCGGCCTTGTTTCGGAGAAGCGCGCACGGTCCTCGCCGCTTATTGAGCGACCAATATTCTACGGGTGGCTGATAACTTCGCATAGTCGTCGGACTCTCGACGTTGCTACCATTACGCAATAGGAATCGAGTGGCGGACGCGCTTGCGTCTCCAAATCGCCGATCGAAGTTCCTTTGCGAGTTGAGCGGGTTTTTAAGTTTGGTTCGGTGTGAGGCCGCGAAAAACAAAGCCGCGGCCCACAGCTTGGATTGCCCAAGCCCCCCACCCTCATTCGCTTTAATCCCTCGCCTCCTGCCCGAGGCTTCCCGTCGACAAACTTGAGCCGCGATGCGGCGCGAGCCATTGCGGCAACGTTGAAAAGACCGGGCAAGGCCACGAAAGTTATCCCGCGAATGTTCGCTCAAATTCCGTCTCCTGACGCCTCCTTTCCTCAAGAACTGCCCCACCACGATCTGCCTGAAGAGGTAAAGGGAAGCCTGCGCGAGGGGGATGGCGCTTCTTTAAGTGGTGATTCCTCAGCGGGGTCTGTTCACGCGGATTCAGTCGTAACGCACGCGCCCCACGGCACCGGCGAAATCTTCGACGAAACATTAACCTTTGAGGCCTTGGGCCTGCGTGCTTCGGTACTTAAAGGAATCACCGAATGCGGATTCGTTCGGCCCACCAAAACGCAGGCAATGCTGATGCCCGCGATTCTTGCGGGCAAAGACATCATGGGTCAGGCCAAGACGGGGACGGGGAAGACCGCCGCGTTCAGCCTGCCTTTGCTTCACGGTCTTGAGAAAGATGTTCCGTTTCAAGCGTTGATCCTGGCACCGACCCGCGAGCTGGCTGTTCAGATCACGCACGAGATTGAGGAACTTGGAAAGTTCACCCCGATCCGGCCGGTGTGCCTCTTTGGTGGACAGGCGATCAAAACGCAGGTGGGCAAACTCTCTCGCCCGGACAGCAACCAAATTATTGTGGGTACCCCCGGCCGTGTCATCGACATGCTCGACCGGCGGATGATCCACCTGAACAACGTGCGGTTCATCATCTTGGATGAAGTTGATCGGATGCTGGATATTGGCTTCCGTGACGATATTCGCAATATTCTTGAGCGTGTCAAGCACGAGCATCAGACGGTGTTTGTGTCCGCGACGATCTCCACTGAAATTGATAAGCTTGCACGCAAGTATCTGCGCGACCCGGAAAAGATCATCGTCGCCTCGGGTTCACTTACGGTAAGTCTGGTAGATCAGCTCTATCTCACGGTGAATCCGTGGGACAAGCGACGGCTGCTGGTCCACTTACTTAAGCACGAGGAAGCAGCGCTGACGCTGGTCTTCTGCCGCCTCAAGCGTGTCGTCGATGATCTTACCGCGCTGCTCAATAAGCACGACATCGAGGCCTACTCGATACATGGAGACATGCCCCAGAGTAAACGTAATAGTGTGATGCAGCGTCTGCGCGATGGTAATCTATCGGTCCTGGTAGCCAGCGATCTCGCGGCTCGCGGCATCGATGTTGATGGCATCACCCACGTTATTAATTACGATCTACCCGAAGACCCGGAGGTGTACGTTCACCGCATCGGCCGCACGGCCCGCGCCGGACGCAAGGGCATCGCCTGGGCTTTGGTCACTCCAGAGCAGGGCGAACTTTTAACCAGCATCGAACTCCTGATTAATAAAGAGATCCCGAAGAAGGAATACCCCGACTTCAAAGCCAGTGATCCGCCGCCCGGCTGGCGCAACCCCGATGAACGCAAGGAGGGCGGCCTTCAGCTCGTCGGCGGACCTCAAGCCCCAGACTTGCCACCCAAGGCACCGCCCGTCAACCGGATCGCCGCCTCGACCAATCTGCAGGTTCCTCAGGCCGTCGCCGCGGCGGACGCGGCGAAGTTTCCCGGCGGAATTGTCCCGACCAAGATGCCCCCCAAGCGCATCTTCGGGCGGGTGCCTTCCGGACGTAAATAAGCCCACGCAACTTAAGTCAATATCTCATGAAAGCCTTGCGAAGCAGCAGGGCTTTTTTTACGGGCATCCAATGTTCGCAAGAGCAGGCTGGCTTAGTTTCAGCCGCGCCACCTCGGCCAATTGGCCACCAAGACGCTCCGCAACCGCACATTCGTTGTCGAGCGGCGAGCCTGCACGAAAAAGGCCCCGTCCGTTGACGGGGCCTTCAGTTGCAAGGTCTGATTTTTTCAAGTCCGGCTAGCCGAGACTTACATCAAATGCTCAACGTTGCCGGTCGCTTTCGCTGGCAGGGTTGCTTAGCAGCCACCCGCGGACCAGTCGACGAAGAAGGCATCGACGTCTGCACCGTCAACGCCGCCGCTCTGGTCAACATCGGCACAGGCAGCCGCGGCAGCCCAGTCGACGAAGAACGCATCAACGTCGGCTCCGTCAACACCGCCGCTGTTGTCGTAGTCTGCCGCACAGATCGGGCAGAACGAGCAGCTCGGGGTGGTGGTACCGAAACTTATGTTGAATGAGTTAATGGTCCCAACATCGAGGCTGGCATTGTCCGTCACGGTCAAGGTCCAAGTCGCGTCAATCGCGCTGCCCGTAAAGGCACTCAGGCTATCGAAGCTGGCGTAGGGGTTGAAAGGTGCGCCACCCGCGAAGATATTGGTGCCGTCGCTCGAGAAGCTGTAAACGCCAGCTACATCGTTGCTGCCACCCTGACGGCTAAAGAGAAGTGCGGAAGTGGTACCGTCGCTGAGGGTCCCGATGAGGTCCCCAGGGAAAGTGTGTGTGAGACCGACGGAGATCGAAAGTGCATCTACCGTGCCACCGTTGCCCGCCACGGTTGCAGTGGTGGAAGCCGAGCCGGGGGTGGCGTTAGCGAAATCAGGAATGCTGATGGGGAAGGTGTCCGCCGAGGCGTTTGGCTCGCCATAGGCTGTGCTGCCGCAAGCAACATTATCGCCGAGATAGGTGCCGCCCTGGTCTGCGCAGGCGGCTGCGGTCGTAATGACGCAAACACCCTCAACAGCGATACAGCAAGCGCCCGAGGGGGCGCAGGGGATGGCGGTCGAGCAGGCAGTGCCGGTATCGGCTACGGCTAGGTTAAAGCTTCCGGTGCCGCCGAGGAAGCCGGTCACCACAACGAGGTACTGAGCATTGGGTTGGGTGCAGAAAGAGAAGAGGCTGTAGTTGCCGGTGCCGCTATCGTCATCGCCGCCGATGCAACGCAGGGCCGAGCAGCCGGTGGTCGCGCAGTACACTGCAACGACGGTGTCGGTCATGCTGCCAGTGCCAGTGGTGGCGCTGGTATCAACCGTGAAGGTACCGCCATTGCCCATCACGGTGTAGAACGCCGCGCGGCTGCCAAGGCCACTGGTGCAGAAGGGCAACGTCACCGTTGCGCTGCGGGGGGTTACGTAGCCATCAATCGATGCCGGGCCGCCGCTCAGATCGACGGCAACTGCGCCAGCGCAGTTGTCATAAGCTGGGGGAGGAGGAGGGCACTGAGAGACGTTGAAGGTAATGATGCCCGCGCCATTGCGAAGCTGAGCATCGGTTACAGTGAAGGGGATGCTGGCGGCGCCAACTGCGGTGGTGTCGGCAACGAGCGTCTGGAACGACCAGATGTTGTCGTTGGCGACGAGGTCGCCGTTGCTGCCATCGTTGAAGAACATCTGGCTGCCGCCTCCGCCGATGCTGGAAAGGTCACCGGTGACGCTAACGCCAGTGCTGGTGGGGATGGTGCCGGGGGTGACGGTGGCCCGCAGAGTGATGAGGTTGTCACCACAGTTGGTGACACTGGTTACGTTGGTGCTACCCACGCCGCTTGGATTGGTGGGCTGGCCGCACGAAATTGCGGTAGTGCAAGCGACGCCGCTATCGGCGAGGCTTAACTCATAGTTACCGGTGTTGGCGCTAAAGCCGCGAACGACGGCGAAGTAACGAGCTCCTTGAACAGTGCAAAAGGATAAGATCGAAGCCTGGCGAAGAACGGCGCAGTTGTCAAGGGCATCGTCGTTGGAACCGATACAAGTCAACGCGCCGCAGCCAGCTGCACCGCAATACGCGCCCACGATCGTGTCGTGATTCGTCAGCGAGCTGCAGGTGCTCAGGGTCATCGTGTTGCCGGTACCTTCAAAATAGTACCAGTTCATTCTGCCTGAAGTGGTAGAACCACAGGCGGGAACGGTGCTCGAGTCGCCGAGGGTTGTCGTGGTGCCCACTTCGTTGACACCCACAACTAACTCTTCAGCGGTGCCGCATGAGTTATTTGCCATCGGGGGGGCCGGGCAGAGAGTAACAGTAACGGAGGAACTGGTGCCGGTCGCGGTGCGCGCCTGCTCATCGACGATGTTGAACGTGAAGGTCTTGCTGCCGATTGTCACCGTGTTGGGGACAGTCACGAGGAACGAAAACCGGTTGTCTCCGGCGACGAGATCGCCGTTGGTGGCATTATCGAACATCATCTGGCTGGCCGAGCCACCCACGCTCGTGAGGTCTGCGGTCACGACGGTGCCGGAGCTGGTGGGGTTGGTGCCGAGGGTGACGAGCACGCTGGCGAGGGTTTGAGAGGTGGTATCACCGCAGTTGGTAACGCTCGTGGGAGCGAAGCTGCCCGTGCCAGCGGGGTTCGAGGGGAGTGCGGTGTACTGATACGCCAGCCGGTAAGCAACATCGCCCGTGCGTGCGTGCGTCGACGTTACACCCCAGTTGTTGGTTCCAAAGACTGTCCCGCCGAAGCCGGTAATCGCAAGCCAGTAAGTGCCGGTAGCGAGGGTCGCCCCATTGCCACCAGTGTGGGCAGCCCCATTACCAGCCGTCGCATTCCCCGTAGGCACAAGCCCCGGACGACTTGTCGTCGAGCCAAATGACAACATGGAGTACGCGCCAGCGCCCGAATCATCATTGAATGCGAGGAACCCGCCAGTCGAATTGTACAGTCCGATCATCGAGTCGCCCCCCGGGGTGAGCGTTCCACCGTTGGTATCGATATCCAAAAAGTCACCGTTAGCGCGGACGACGCCGCTGATGGTGAACTTTACCCACTTAGTTCGGGAAGTGGCAGCAATGCCCGTCACTGTCCCGGTGCTCGGGGTGCCGCTGATCAGAGCGCCCAGATCGGCATCGGGTATCGGCTGAGCCAGAGCCGTCGCCCCAAGGGCGACGCCACTACAGAGTGCTAAAAGCGTACGAATCTGCATAACTTACAATCCTCTCGTTGAGAGACCACACACAATACAACCGCCCCACACAAGGGTGGTTGATACAAGACTTACAATCTGTCACCAACTTCTCTCCTCGCCCGAGCCTTCTCCACCTCATCACCGCCTCACCGAGAATAGAACACCGAAAACACCTTACCTTCAACTCGTCACCCGCAACCGACCAACTCACCCGCCTCCGGGCCAGACCACTCTAGGCCAGACTACTCGTTGTCGCCGGTTTTATAAATTTTGTTCGTCAAACACGCCGCGATGCTTTCAACGTCGATTCTCCACCAAATTGTTCCAGAGTTACGGAGGCCCAAATCAATTGCGTCATAGCGCGAAAGAAGATAAATCGCACCGTTTACATCCAGTTTGCGCCACCGGGCAACTCAACGCCAGACGGTGCATTTTGCAGAGAGACGCAGAATGCGCTCCGAGTTCAGAGTTTTAATCGCGTTCCTTCCGGCCTCAATTCCAATCTTCCTCGCGCTCGACCGTACGCTTTGCACAGGGTTGTCGTAGGACGAGTAGATATTTCTCCCCCCAGAATAACTCCAAACGTCTCCGTTGTCAACCACTATTTAGATGAAAACGAAACGCAAGCGGTGCCTCTCCGCGTCCTCCGCAGGGTCGAGAGGAGCTGCCCCACCGGTCCCCCGCATTTATCGGACCATCGCCCGAACGCAGCAGATAGCGGCCTGACCTTGAACGGCAACTCGCTTTCCCCGGTGGCACACCGGCCCTCATACTTCGGCAGCAAACCGTGCTAACCGGGTCGAGAAGCGGCCGCGATCAAACCATAATTATTCATAGGGGCACCGCTCTGGCGGTCGCCGCAGTGACCAATGAGAACCATCAACGCGGCAGCACGCGTCTACCCTCCCGTCGAGATGAACTGTCCATTCTGCGGCGCGAACGACGACAAGGTGATCGATAGCCGCGAGAGCGATGCGAGCAAGATCATCCGCCGCCGTCGCGAATGCCTCGCGTGTACCCGCCGGTTCACTACTTACGAGCGAGTGGAACAAACCGCACGGCTTGTGGTGGTTAAGCGAGATGGTTCGCACGTTACATTCAATCGTGAGAACATCATGCGGGGCGTGCAAGCCGCCTGCGGCAAGCGGCCCATCGACGAGCGGCAGAAGGAGTTTCTGGTCGGCGCCATCGAGGATGAACTGCACCAGGAGTTTGACCGAGAAGTTACTAGCAAAGCCATCGGCGAGCGGGTGATGAAGCGACTGCGCGACCTGGACGACGTTGCTTATATTCGGTATGCCAGCGAGCACCACCAGTTTAAAAGCGTGGAAGAGTTGCGGGCCGAGCTGGACGCTCTCGAACAGCGCATCAAAGATGTTAAGAACCAGCAACAGCTCTTTGGCGACGGAAAATCAGCGATGGCGATGCCGAACAGTTGATGGTGACCAACAAAAAGACCGGGAGGGGTCGTTAAACTCCTGCCCGGCCTGTGTGTGCGTGTGTGCGTGTGTGCGAGTATGAGGGCGTTTAGTTCTGGGCCCCTTGCACTCCATCAATCACTTATATTAACATCCACCGGCGGACCATTGCTGGAAGAAGACTTCGACGTCGCTTCCGTCGGTGCCGCCATCTTGGTTAGTGTCGGCAGCACCGGACCCGGCAGACCAATCTGTGAAGAATGCTTGGACATCGGTCCCGTCGACGCCGCCATCCTGATCATAATCGGCGAAGCAGGGGGGCTGAGGGGGAAGGGTTATGGTGTAGTTTGCACCCGCGTT
>Ga0163144_10013621_pt1 | contig 16953 bp, 9 predicted proteins | sample OliLak19BULKMAT1_FD_123175 | JGI IMG/M metagenome (GOLD analysis project Ga0163144, IMG submission 123175) | Freshwater microbial mat bacterial communities from Lake Vanda, McMurdo Dry Valleys, Antarctica - Oligotrophic Lake LV.19.BULKMAT1 | ecosystem: Environmental > Aquatic > Freshwater > Lake... | reverse complement strand
AGTCCGGCAACGTACGAGGACACAATGAAGTCCAGCTTTGGAAGCAGTTCGCTCCTGCTGACACCGATGCGCACTCCTGACGCCCGCATTTCCCGAATAGCGCGTGAGATGTCCGGACGATTCACCAGAGCGGTTTGGAGGGAATCTCGGAGTCCCGTCGGCGACGGCATCGCGGCAGGAGTTTCGCTCGGTGTCAGTTCAATTGGGCCGCTATTGAGCATCTCCGGATCGTTGACCAGCAGCCGCAACTGCGATTCTGCATTGCGGATATCCGACACGGCGCGCTGCATGCGCGATTCCGCACGAGCCACCGCGGCACGGGCTCGCAGGATCTGGCGGGGCATTGCGTCCACCTGATGACGACCGTCCAAAGTCGTCAGCACTTTCTGAGCGGACGTCAGAAACTTCCGCCGCTGGAAGAACTCGGCCCGCGCACGGTAGAGCTTCCAGTAGGCATCAGTCACCTTGTAGAGATGTGACTGCAGTTCCGTCAGTGTTGCATCACCAGAAATACTGGTGTTGATGCGGGCCAGGATGATCTGGTTCTGGTTGTACACAGTCCCTGAGCGGCTGAGCAGCGGTTGGCGGAAACTGAGTTCCAGGCGCGACGTCGACTGCGGATTCGGCAGCAGGAATAACGAATTGTTGTACTGATGGCCGACCTGCTGATCGATCCTGAACTCGCCGCCGGATTCTGTCTTCCGTTTGAAGCCGCCCTCCGCGTTGAGCCGGTTGTCCACGAACCGATTTGCCGTGTTGCCGGTCGTGAGCGTGTTGCCGATCGGATCGTTGAGATCGTCGTATGTGGATTCCAGGTACGCGCGCCAGTCGAAAGCGGCTTCTTCCTGCTGCACGATGCGCTGGAGGACTTCAGGATCAGCCTGCAGGACCTGGACCTGGGGCGAATGCACCAGTGCCTTCTGAACGAGTGCAGCCACGTCCACCGGCAGAGCTGTCGGAGCGATCCCTGCACTTTCCCGGACGAACGGGTCCCACCACGCCTGATAATGCATCGGCATCGCAATGGATAGATTCGGTGTCGGTGACGGCTCAGTTCCCGCAGGCAACTGGCTCGTGCGGCCCATGTACGGCCCGATCCAGCCCGGCGCGTCGGATTCGACCGTGGCTCGAAACCCGGACGTTCCCGGATACGGTCCTCGGCCGGAATGGCCGAGAAATGGCGGCGAAATTCGTGGTTGCGGAGCGAAGACATTTCCCGAATGCGAGGGCTCGTCCCCGGTGTCGGTCGGTGATTCCTCCGGAGCGGCAAATGCGTGCTCCGGAATTGAGGGCTGAGTATTGCTGCGAGATGCATTCTCCTCACGGGGCCGTTCCACCGGGACGGGTAACGGAACGGCAGGCACGGGCGTCGATGGCTGCTCTGGCAGAGTCTGTGGATTCACCGCCGGCTGTGAATCGGGAATCGTCAGAGCGGACGTCGATCCTCCCGCCGCGTTTTGCCGTTCATCCTGTCCCGGAATGCCGTATCGGGCAAAGGATGCCTCGACATTGTGGTACCCGCTGCGGGTGTTCGAAAATCCGCAATGACCGAATTGAGCCTGCGGCAGAACTGCAACGGGGACGGTGGCCGAATCGATCGGTTGAACCGAGCCGAAATCCGGACGCTGCAGCACGGCTCCATGTGCGGATGCTGTTCGAATCGGACCGTCGGGCTGGCTGAGATCCAGGCGGGCCGTGGCAGGGGATCCAGCTCGTCGCCGGGCCGGCAACGGTTGGTCATTGACATCCCGGCCTTGAGGCACGATTTCCAGGAAGCCGTCACCCGGTACGATGACGGCGGAGTCGGACGTGACGACTTGCGGCAGTTGAGTCGCTCTCAGGTGTGCATCGCGAGGCAGGTAAAGCCCGGCGCAAACGGTGGTCAGCGTCGATGCGGCCAGGATCGCGACGGTTCGTCGCGGCTGCATCATCCGGCGAATTCCGATCGCCAGCGAACCGACGGATGCGGTGTTCGCTGCAGCACTCGATGCGGAATCTGGCTGGCTCATGAAGGCAACTGGGTTAGCATTATTGAAGTCTTGTTCACCACACTCTGTGCGCAGACCCTCCGTCCTTTGCGCAACAGGTGTTAACCGAGCAATCGTCACCTTCCGCAAAACCGGTCCAGCGAAATACCCGTCATCCCAGGTGCTTTCTTCGGTCCACGCGCCACGATCGGAATGGTTTACCTGAACTGCCAGGCCATGAGTCAAGTGACTAATGCTCGGCAGAATCTGCCGGGACTTTGCATCTCCGCCACCAGACTGCCAGCGGGTTGTTGATTTAATGGGTTTTCAAAACCCGAAACGTCAGTGAGGGATGGAATTGCCTGCGTTCTTCGCCACACATCCCTCGCGGACGCATCGGGTTACGATTAAATCAACACCCGCCAGCCACCGGCTGCCTGGGAAAGTTGACGAAGACGGACGCTCGCGTGTGCCGGCGGATGCGAAGGAAAACGCGAATGCCTGCTGCCACCTCTTCGAGGCTGATGTCACTGCAGGCATTGTGCCAGTGGCTCACGCCACTGGCAGGGGATCTGTCGTCCCTTCGGGCCTGAAACGCGGAACTTCAACAGTGAATTTTGGGGGCATCTGCGACATCATTAACCTTGGCGAATCTCCGCCAACACATGAGGCGGAATTTGCGCGGATCGTTGCCGTTTCCAGCGGTGTTGTTATCGTAGAGTATTCTGCTTCCGGCAACCTGACCTGAAGCCGTTGTGCGACGAGTGGCTGGAGTGCTCTTTCCGGCAGCAGCCTTTCGCCGTTTTCCATCCTGCCGCAAGATCTAGGAATCCCCATGACACGAAAGACAACTCGTCGCAGCTTTCTCGGCACATCCGCCGCTTTGGGAACTGCTTTCTGGGTTGGTGGCCAACCCATTACGAAGGCGTCATCGTCGGCTCTGCAGTCGCTGTCAGCGGCCTGCGTCGGCGTGGGAGGTAAGGGAGACAGCGACAGCAGTCACATTGCCGACAACGACGTTCAGATTGTCGGAATCTGCGATGTCGACAAGCGGACGCTCGCTAAGAAGGCCAAAGATTTTACCAAGTCCGAACAGTTCACGGATTTCCGGGAGATGCTCGACAAACTTGGAGACAAGGTCGACATCGTGACTGTCAGCACGCCCGACCACACTCACGCGGCGGCGGCGATCAAAGCGATGAAAATGAAGAAGCACGTCTACTGCCAGAAGCCGCTGACCTGGTCGATCCGTGAAGCACGAATGATGCGGGAAGTCGCTGCCGAAATGGGCGTGGTGACTCAGATGGGAAACCAGGGGACTTCCGAAAACGGGCTGCGAGAGGCCGTGGAAGTCATCCGCAGCGGTGCGATCGGCGAAGTGAGTGAAGTCCACGTCTGGACAAATCGCCCGATCTGGCCTCAGGGAGTTGGACGTCCCCCAGGCGAAGACAAAGTGCCGGACTACCTGAACTGGGACTCGTGGATCGGCCCCGCACCCATGCGCCCTTACAAGGAAGGCGTGTATCATGACTTCAAGTGGCGCGGCTGGGCGGATTTCGGAACCGGTGCTCTCGGTGACATGGCCTGCCACACGACCAATATGCCAGTCATGGCACTGGAGCTGTGGGATCCGATCGCGGTCACGGCCGTCAGGAATCCGGGCATTTTTGAGAACGAGACCTTCCCTGGCTCTTCGACTCTGATGTTTGAATTCCCTGCACGAAGCAGCATGATCGCATGCAAGTTCTACTGGTACGACGGAGGCAATCTGCCTGCTGACGAATTGTTGGCTCAGTTGCCGGAGGGCTTCCGCAAGAAAATCGACGAACAGAAAAAGGGCGGCAATAAGACCAGCGCTGCGCTGGTCGTGGGCTCGAAGGGCCTGCTGTTGTCTGAGAACGATTATGCGGCCGAATATGTGCTGTTGCCGACGGCTCAGTATAAGGACTTCAAGAAACCCGAGCCGTCGCTTCCCCGCATTCCCTTCAAAGGTGGCACCGACGAGCGCCATAAGTGGGAGTTTGTGGAATCCTGCAAAGGCAACTACAAGCCGGGGACCATGTCCAATTTCGGATACGCCGGCCGCCTGACAGAAACGATTCTCGTTGGAAATCTCGCTGTTCGTGCCGGTGAAGGCCAGCGGATCGAATGGGATGCGAAGAACCTTGTCAGCACCAACCTGCCGGAACTGAACAAATACGTTCAGCGCGAATACCGCGAGGGCTGGACACTGTAAAGTCGCCCTCACGCTGCGTGAGGAGCGTTCAGAGGTCAACTGCTGAGCAGGATGAAGTGCTCAGTGATGTGGCTCGGAATGCGCGACACTGTCAGTTGAGACGAATAAAAGTTCATCACAAGAAGCCCGATCCCGGCACTACCGGGATCGGGCTTTCTTATGCCGCACGCGGTGCAAAGTGAGACATTCCTGTTGTCGCCACGCTCGCCAGAGCGTGGGCAATTCCAAGCCGGAAACCCCGCGCTCCGGCGCGCGTGGCGACGTTTCACTGACGACTGCGCGAGGTATCGTCACCGCGGCGCGCAGCTCAGAAACTTGACAGCGGCAATAAATCGTCCAGGCATCGCTCTGCCGCCAGCCGGGCCACCGCAAACGCGGGTGCGCAGGTACTGACGTTGCGGACAAACATCGTGGTTAGATTGATCACAGGCATGAACCGGGAGTCACCGGTTTCCTGAATGGCCCGTTCGGCGAGCCAGGCTCCGCTGCCGCTCAGCAGCAATCGCACCTGACCTGTGCCAATCGCTGGTCCGGCGAGCCCGCGGAGGAAGGCGGCACGGTTCTCAATCGCGTCAGCGATCTGACGGACCTGTGCATCGGCAATGAAATGCGCGACGCTTAGTAACTGTGATTCGGACAACTCGGTTGCATCACAGCACAGCATGTGCGCGAGGCGATTCAGGGCCGCTGATCGAGTCGCCGGTCTGCCATCCGCAGTGTCGCAATCGTCGGCATTCTCTGCGAGATCCCCGTTCAGCAGGTGGACGTCCAGCGCCGTGGCAAACAGTTCGCCCGCCAGCGGAATGATCGCGGACGTGTCGTCACCAGCGTCGCTGTCTGAATCGGACGGCAGTGGTACCGAGCGCACGACAGCGCACAGCGGCGTCCTGCGGATGCCGGTATACATCAACTCAGAACTTGCCAGTCGCTGCAGATCTGTCGTTCCTTCCGAAACCGGTATTCCGTCCAACAGCGGAATCACATCTGTGGTGGTCGATCCGACATCGATCAACAGTGCAGCGCCGTGAGGCACAGCGCGTCCGGCCCAGGTGGCCAGGGCATGCCAATTGGCTGCGGCCACAAGTTGAGGAAGCGCGACGGCATCCTCCGGCTCCGCGAACTCTCCTGAGGTCATCCAGATCCGCACCACCGATGAAGCGAACACTTGTTGAACTGTTCGCACAATAAACTCGACACCTGCCGCTTTTGTGGCAAAGCAATCGGCGAGCTCCGCGGTCATCGTCAGAGCAACGATGTCAGGACGATCAGGAATAATCAGCGACAACGTCTTCAGCTTCTCAGTCAGCTGAGTCGGATCGCGCCAGATCGCAAACGGCAGACATTTGGAATCGCCATCCGCCGTCGCAGCTTTGATGTTGGCTCCGCCGATGTCCAGTCCGAGTATCTGCACGAATGATTACCGATGACAACTGTCAGGCTTTGTCGGAACACCTGAAGCGATATGCAGCCACGCTCGCCAGAGCGTGGGCTTTCCGGAATTTCCCCACACTCTGGCGAGTGTGGCCCCGGTTGTCATTACGGCTGTTTAGCCAGCTTAAACAAATGTCGGTCGCTTCGGACATAGAGCGCGCCATCGGCGACACCCGGGCTGCAGAGGATGGTTTCTGCCAGATCCAGTTCGGAAACGATCGTGCCTTTGTCCGCCTCCGGTCGCACAACGAATACCGTGCCTGATTCACTGACGAGGTACAGATAACCTCCGGCAGCGATCGGCGTGCTGCTGAAATCACCTCGCAAACGCAAATGCCACTTGCGCTCACCTGTTTTTGCGTCTCCGGCTGAAATCACTCCGGCACTGTTCAGGACGAAGGCCGTCCCTTCAATCACAACCGGGCTGGAAGTGCCCGGACTGAGACCGGACGCATTCCAAAGTTCTTCAAAGCTGCCGGCACCGGGCCGAATCGCCGTCAGACCGTTGGAAGGAATGAGAATCGCCCCGGCGTGGACGGTGGACGACGGAATAGTCGATGCCCCTTTGTCGAAGTTCCAGACAATCGTTCCTGTTTCCGGATCCACCGCCGTCAGTCCCTTCGAAGACTGCAGCAAAGCCAGTGCCGGATGATCGCCGGTCGCTGGCAGCAGCGAAGGAGACGTCCAGTTCGCGGCGCGAGGACGTTCGATCTGCCACTTCGTTTCTCCGGAGACAGCATCGATCCCGCAGGCAAACGCTTCCGCATCGCTTTCGACCTGCACCACGATGGTCGAGCCGATCACGATCGGCGACGACGACATGCCAAGGCTGTTGCTGGCATTCGGGAATTCACTGCCGAGTCCGCGGAACCACTGAATCCGACCGTCCAGATCAAGGCAAACCAGATCGTTGCTCGAAAAGAATGCAAAGACGTGTTCGCCGTCGCTGGCCATTGTCGGCGTCGCGTTGCACATCTTGTCATGAGTCATCGTCCGTCCGGTCGCGATGAACTGTCGCTCCCACGATTGTTTGCCCGAGACCGCGTCGACGCAGATCACATGCAGCCTGTCCTGCGTGTACCCTGAGCTGGCCGACACAAAGACGCGGTTGCCGATAATGATCGGTCCCGACAGGCCCCGGCCAGGCAGCGACGCCTTCCACGCGATCATGTCTCCGCTCAATTCTGTCGGAAGTGATTCCCCGACCGCGACGGAATTTGCATCGTTGCCCCGAAACTGACGCCAGTCCGAAGCGAAACCGTCGGCACACATCAGCACGACGGACAGAACTGTTATCGAAATTCTCATCGGCTCACTCCTGGCTGACTGTCGTTACTGGCGGTCGAGGTCAAGGGCAAAACGGCGGACCCGGTGCCGTCACAAATCCGTACCTGAAACTGATACCGCTGAGCCCAGTCCTGAGTCATTTCATTCTGGCATACTTTCAGCAGCAGGAAATTCTCCCCGGCCTTCAGCGTGACCGGGACGCTGTATTGATCCATCTGAGAACTGCGATGATATTCCTCGCGTTCAAAAACCAGCGTTCCGTTCACCCACAGCTTCCAGGAATTCGGCGTACCCAGTCGAATTTGCACCTGCTGATCGCCACGGCTGGTCCATGTCGTTCGCGCGTACATCAGGGAACCCTTGTGGTTCTCAAGCTGTTTCGCGATATCGATCACGCCGTAGTCATCTTCGCTGGCGAGCGGCTGCCACTGCACTTTGCCGAGCTGTCCGTCATACTCGGCCGCGAAATCCGCGCCCTTGCTGATAGACGCCTCAGTCTCCGGCGCGTACGGCACGGCAAACCCCTTCTCGTCTTTGTTATCAAACGGGCCAGCGACATACCATTGGGAAATGAATCCGAAGTGTTTCCGAATGTCGACTTCTTCCCCATTCTTCCGCAGAGCCTCTGCAATGGTCTTGACCTGATCTTCATGTACGGCTCCCTGCATGGCCTTGCGGTAGAGTGGTGTCGAGACAGACGCCTCCGTCGCTGCAGACGCCTGTGCGATCAGCATCGCGACAGCGTCACGGCGGAATTCCGGACTTGCATCCAGCAGGCAGTCGGGAATCAGACGGGCTTCAATTTCCGGGGTCTGGATCTTCAGCGATTCATAGGCCAGTCGCCGGGCCACGGCGGACTGCTTCTGATCCCGAATGAAAGCCTCCAGTTCTGCGGCCGGAAGTTTCCTGCCCGAATCACGAATTCCGTCGACAATTTGCTCAAATGAGTTCCGGAGCCAGTTCGCTGCGAGCAGATCGGCACCTTCGAATCCCTGTAGTACGGGCAGCAACGCCTTGTCACCCGCGGTCGACAGCACCTCAGCAGCCTCACGCGCGGCTGAGGTGCCTTTGCCTCCCGGTTCCACGGACTGCAGTGTCTTGACTGCAGAAGTGATGTCGTCGGCCTGCACGGACGCCGTAGCGACGCAGGTCAGGATGACGCCGAAGATCAAACGACGCAAAATCATGCAAACACTCCACGGAGAATTCCAACAGCGACACGGAATGTCGCTGCGCCGATCAACTCAGGCCGGAAATTACATGATCAGGGATTGGCCAACAAGCAGCCTGTCTGCCGGACAGCCGTTCAAGTAGGTCCCGCTTGCCGAGCGGGACTTCGCGGCTTGCCGCGACCTGAGTGCATTTGGGCCGTCAAAATCAGCCTGCCATGTCCATCGCACGGCGCGAGAATTCGCCTTGCGGCGAAAGTCCTTTCCGGCAGAAAGGACCTACGACAGCAGTTTGTCCACAACATTCCCCGCTACATCCGTCAGGCGAAAATCCCGGCCCTGATGGCGGTACGTCAGCAGCGTGTGATCGAGTCCCAGACAGTGCAGAATCGTGGCCTGCAGATCATGGATATGGATGCGGTCCTCGACAGCATGATAACCGAGTTCGTCCGTTTTCCCGACGACAGCACCGGCCTTCGTTCCGCCGCCAGCCAGCAGCATCGTGAAGCCAAAAGGATGGTGATCGCGGCCTTCTTTGCCGGGCGTTGTTCCGCGGCGGATTTCGTGCATCGGCGTCCGCCCGAATTCGCCGCCCCAGACCACAAGCGTGTCTTCCAGCAGTCCTCGCTGTTTCAGATCCCTGATCAGCCCAGCCGCCGGCAGATCCGTCATGTCGGTGTTCTTCTTCAGGTGATTATTCAGATCGCTGTGATCGTCCCACGTCGAATGATAGAGCTGCACGAAACGGACCCCGCGTTCCACCATGCGGCGGGCGAGCAGACAGTTGGAACCGAACGGTCGAGTGATCTCGCTGTCGAGCCCGTACAGAGAACGAGTGGCTTCGGTTTCCTGAGTGAAATCGACCAGTTCCGGAGCGGCCGACTGCATTCGAAATGCCAGTTCATACGCTTCGATACGAGCCATGATCTCCGGGTCCTGCGTCTGCTCGTGACGAATCTGATTCATGGACTTCAGAGCATCCAATCGTCGTCGCTGCATGATCGGAGATATTCCCGGCGGGCTGGACAGATGCAGGATCGGATCGCCCTGACTTCGGAACGTCACTCCGCGGTAGCCGGACGGTAGAAATCCGTTGCTCCACAATGCAGTGCCGCCGTCGACACCTTCGCCTGAATTTGAAAGCAAAACAACAAAACCCGGCAGGTTCTGAGACTCTCTGCCCAGCCCATACACGACCCACGAACCCATGCACGGATTGCCGGACAGCACCGTTCCGCATTGCAACAGTAACTGCCCCGGATCGTGATTGCTGGTGGTCGTGTGCATCGAACGCACCATGCACACATCGTCGGCACAGGATCCGAGATGTCTGGCGTAGTCAGAGAACTCCATTCCCGACTGACCATACGGCCGAAATGTCCGAGGACTCCCAAAACACCGAGCGTCACCTTTGATCAGTGGATCGACCAGCGTCTCCAGAAACGACGTCGGAACCGCTTCGCCGTGATGTTTGTTCAACGCGGGTTTCGGGTCGAAGAGATCCAGGTGACTCGGACCGCCCGACATAAAGATAAAGATCACGTTCTTCGCCCGCGGCGCGAAATGCGGCTGCCTTACTGCCATCGGGTCGTCCACAGGTGCTTCACCAGCAAGTCCGTCCGTCGCCAGCAATTGGCTGAGAGCGATGGCACCGAGTCCGTGGCCGGATTGCCGCAGCAAATCTCGACGATTGATCAAATTTGATGATGGCATGGTTGAGTCTTTGTTTACTTTCCATCCGCGACAGAACACTAGCCCAATGGCACTCGATTTGTGCGCAACATTTGTGATACGGGAGCGAAGCTCCTGCTGAGCCGCGAGAAACATTGGACATCGAATGGCAAAGCGGCTCGGCAGGAGCCTCGCCCTCCCGAAATCGAGTGGTCAGTCCCTCGTCAAGAACTCGTGCAGATTCATCGCCACGCTGCAGACACCAGTCCAGGCAGCAACTTCAGAGCGCTCGATGCCGTCAATTCCCTGCGGTGCGAGAAATTCGAAAGCCGCCACGTCGTTCTTCAACAATTGTCGCTGATCGTTCAGATAGAACGTCAAAGAATCCAGTTCCGCTCCGGTCGCGGGGCGGGCGAGGACTCGCCGAATCATTGCCTCGAGCCGTTCATGATCCGTCGCGTGCATTTCACCCAGCATCCGCCGCGCCAATCCCTGAGCCGCCTCGAAGAACACCGGATCATTCAGAAGAGTCAGGGCTTGAAGAGGCGAATTGGACCGTTCGCGGCGCGTGCAGACGGAATTCGGCGGCGGGGCGTCGAAGGTCACGTTCTGGGCGAACGGGGACAGTCGCTGTTGCCAGGTGTAGAGGGCTCGTCGATAACGATCAGGACCCTCACTCGTCGGCCAGTCGTTGGAGAATCCTTCCTTCGCGACACTCTCCGGCTGCGGCGGAAAAACGCTTGGTCCGCCGATCCGGGGATCAAGTAATCCGCTGACAGACAGCGCCGTGTCGCGCACCTGATCGGAGGAGACTCGCAGCGGAATTTGCCGAGCCAGCAGACGATTTTGAGGATCAATCGCGAACAGTTCCGGCCTGCTGACCGACGATTGACGATACGTGGCGGAGGTCACGATCAGACGATGCATCTGCTTCATGCTCCAACCGCGGGCAATGAACTCCGAAGCCAGCCAGTCGAGCAACTCCGGATGACTGGGGTCCTGGCCCCGCAGGCCAAAGTCATCTACCGGATCGACCAAACCTCGACCAAAGAACTCCTGCCACATACGGTTCACGACGACTCGTGCTGTCAGCGGGTTCTCCGGCGACACCAGCCAAAGAGCCAGGTCCAGGCGGTCTCCGGACGGAGGTTCGGATCGCGGCATAGTCGTTGTTCGCTCCGCGAACCGTACGGCGCGCGCCGTTTCGTTTGCAGAGCGATCAACGACTAAAGGGCCAGGATTCAACCATGCTGGCAACGCAGGTTCGACCAGGTCGCCGGGAACTCGGAAGTCACCTCGCGTATGCACGCGCACGGGTCGGGCGAATCGGGCATCGCGCATCACGGGAGCGCGTGTCGGCCAGGCTACCGACTTGCGGAGCTCGGTGAGTTCTCCGGCGATCGCTGGCAGCTTCAGTTCCGCAAACTTCGCCTCATCGATCAGAGAACCGCGGGCGAGGAAGTAATCGAGCAACCGGTCGCGCTCATCCTGAGTTCGCTGATCCCACGGTGTTTGCACGATCACGCAGCCTTCGAGCTGCCCTTCACCCAGATGACCGCCCCAGATCAAACCGAGCACTTCCCATTGGCGATCCCAGAGCGGCGCGACCCCAGGATTGGCGACAGCCTCCAGCATCCGAGCTTCCCAGCGTTGTTGAAGAGCGTCAACGTCGGCCTTGACCGAGGCAGTCAATTCATCATGACTGCGACGATAGTCTGCATACGTCTTATCGAATGCGGCCTGCTCTCCAGGCAGTGGGACGTCGATGTTGACTTCATCCGCCTGGTCGAAGAATGCGTAGAGCTGAAAGAATTCCTTCTGACTCAGCGGGTCATATTTGTGATCATGACATCGAGCGCAGCCAACGGTGAGCCCAAGCCATCCAGTGCCGAAAATGCGGACCCGGTCAACGATCTGCTCGACTCGGAATTCTTCCAGATCCGCACCTCCCTCGCGGTTGCTCAGTGTGTTGCGAAGAAACCCTGTCGCCATCATCTGATCTGTCGATGGGTCGGGCAGGAGGTCTCCCGCCAGTTGTTCCATCGTGAACTGATCGAACGGAAGGTCCCGGTTCAGCACATCGATGAGCCATTGCCGATACCGCCACGCGACCGGGCGTTTCTGATCCGTGAGATAGCCGTCGGTGTCGGCGAAGTGACACAGATCGAGCCACGGCCTGGCCCAGCGTTCGCCATAATTCGGTGAAGCGAGCAGGCGGTCAACAGCGTGTTCGTACGCCTCAGGAGTGTTGTCACTGACGAATGCACTCACCTGATCCGTTGTCGGCGGAAGCCCCGTCAGATCCAGAGTGACGCGCCGCAGCAGCGTCAATGAATCCGCTTCCGGCGCCATTCTCCGTAGCTTGGCCACATCCGGGCCGGACAACTCCCGTTCGGCAAGCCCGGTAAGTACAAACGCATCAATCTCGTTGCGTGCCAAATCTGGTCCGGAGACATCGGGTACCTGTGGTCTTCCAACCGGCTGAAATGCCCAATGCTCAAGGGCCGCGGCTTGAGCGGATTTCAGCTCAAGTCCGCGCGGCCACTCGGCTCCGGATTCGATCCACTGCCGGAGTCGTCCGAGTTGATCGGCTGACAGACGTGAACCATCCGGCGGCATCTTCAGGTCCGAATCCGTCCCGGCGATCACCCGTTGCCAGATCAGGCTGCTCTCGACGTTCCCCGGCTGCATCAAAGCACCGGACTCCCCACCTTTCTGCCACGCCGCTTCCGATGTCAGCTGCAATCGTCCTTCAGCCTTTTCCGCATGGCAACTCAGGCAGCGATCCCGAAAAATCGGCGCGATGTCCTTCGAGAAATCGACTGGCGATGCGTCATCAGCCGTTGAGACGCGGGACGATGGCAATACGAAAAGCAGTGTCAGCACGACAAACCGAGCGGCGCTGCCGGACATGGAGGTGACCTCCCGTGGTAGGCGGATTGGGCGGGAACGAAGTTTATCCTGCTGCGCGGTGCGATGTCACGCACAAGTGGCTTTGCCTTCCCACAGAAATCAGCCGATCCCGGCGCGCCGGGACGGGGCAGGAACTCTCCCGCGTTTTCAGGACAAGGGCCCGACGCTATCGCGTTCCGCGGGCTTTCAGTCCACGCATTCGGGGCACGCCCGGTGGGGTGTTCTGATAAAGGACTAATCTCTCGATCCGGGAACGACTTTCAGCTGGACTTCCTTGCCGGCGCGTGTGACGACGATCTCGACTTCCTGACCGGCTTTGAGGGCTTCGATTGCGTAGGTGTAGTCGTAGATGTTCTCGATCTGTTTCCCCGCGAGTTTCACGATGATGTCGCCGCCTTTGACTCCGCCGACTTCCGCAGGCCCTCCTTTCGCGACACCGGAAAGGGCCACACCTTTGACGTCGGACTGAGCATAATCCGGAATCGTCCCCAGATAGGCTCGAAGGGCCGCGCGACGCTGGCTGTCTTTGGGACGATCCTGTGCCATGTACTGCGGCGGTCGTTCATCGGAGATCAGTTGGCGGCAAACGAGGCTCATCAGGTTCGCAACCTTTGCGATGCCTTCGTAGTTCAGCTTTTCCGGCGTGTCGCGAGGCGTATGGTATTCGCTGTGATTGCCGGTGAAGGCCGACAGGATCGGGACGCCGTGAATGAAGAACACACTGGCATCCGTGGGGATGTAACTATCGGCCTGCAAAGTCAAGGACAATCCGAGCGGTACATTGGCTTGTTCGACAATCTGCTGCCACGCTGCCGAGGAGCCGGTGCCCTGCAGCACCAGTTTTTCCTGCAGCCGCCCGACCATATCCATATTCAGACATGCTGCGATGTAGAGGTTCAGGCCACCTGTGTTGGGGCCGGTTGTATCGTCGGATTTCCTCTGTTCGCCCTCCGGTTCGCTTTCGCCGCCTGCTGACGCAGCGTGCTGTGCAAACATCGTCTCAAGAGTCTTGACATAGTGACTTGAACCCAGCAGGCCGATCTCTTCTCCGGACCATGCGGCAAATACAATGTCACGCTGGCCCTCGAGCTTGCCGGCATCTTTCGCCAGCACCATCGCTTCGGCCATCTGCATCATCGCGGACACTCCGGAGGCATTGTCGTCGGCACCAAAGTGGATTTGCGACTGCTCGTCATCGCGCGCCAGCGAACTACCGTTCGGGCCTGTGCCGAGATGATCGATGTGAGCCCCCACGAGTACGATCTGCCCGGCCTCCTGATCGCTGAACTGAAGCCGACCGAGCACGTTACGCCCTTTTCTCTTTTCCTGCTGAATCTCAATCGTGGCCGAAAGTTTGAGATCATCCAGCGGGAATCCCATCGCCGGCTCGCCTGAATCCATTTTCTGCTGGACGGCGTTCAGATTCTTGCCTCGTGCTGAAAACCATTCCGCCGCGACGGCATCACTGACGCTGATGACCGGCAAACCTGAACCGGACAAAGATCCGTCAAATTGCAGCGGCACCAACTGCTCTTTCACTCCTGAGGTGGGGCCGCTGACGACGACGAGTCCACGCGCTCCCAGGTCGCGAGCCTGCATGGCTTTGAATCTCAGGCTGGAAAATCGCGCGAAGTGCTGACGCTGTTCGGGCGTAAAGTTCTCGGGCATGAAGCGAAACACGACGACCCATTTGTCCTTGGCATCCAGATGCACGAACGAGTCGTATTCTTCGAATCCTTCGACAGCCGGGGCTCGAAGTCCGTATCCGGCAAAGACGACTTCAGACGGAGTTACCGTGGTGGATGAGGAAAACGCCAGCGGTCTCCAGTCAGCGTCCATCTCCAGTATTCTGTCGCCCGAGACGAGTTCATTCGCACCGCCTGCAGAAACACCGGAAGTGAATTCGAACTCCTGAAAGAACGTGTCGTTATCGCCTGCGGGCAGAAGTCCCAGCGTTTCGAAGTGCAGAGCGACGTAGTTTGTCGCAAGCTGTTCGCCCCTGGAACCCGTCAGTCGTCCACCGAGCTGCGGCTTGCAGAGATACTCAACATGCTGAATTGCATCGGCAGGTGCAAAGTCTCCGCGTACCTGAGGCGCGAGGGGCGTGGGGGCGGAGTTCGAGTCGCGGAGCGACTCGCCCACGTGAATCGCAGGCGAATCGCTGGTGAGGGCCAGCAGATCGAGGGCGTGAGAGTGATTCCACTCGGACAGGAAAATCTGCGACTGATTCGTCGCGGTGCGGTTTGTGGTCCATGCGAGTTGTTCGCCATTCGGATGAAAGACCGGCAGGCCGTCGAAGCCTGGTGTGTGAGTGACTCGTGCGGGTTCACGTTTGCCATCGGCATCGACGATGTAGAGTTCAAAATTCGCAAAACCGTGCTTGTTCGTCGTAAAGATCAGGTACTGGCCACTGGGATGGTAGTACGGTGCCCAGGACATCGCGCCGAGATGCGTTAACTGCTGTTGATCACTGCCGTCAATGTTCATCGTCATGATTTCTGCGGTTGCACCGTTTTCGGCGAAGCGCCGCCAGCAGATGCGTTTTCCGTCAGGACTGAAAAAAGGTCCGCCGTCGTAGCCGGGCGATGTTGTCAGCCGTTTCACCTGGGATCCGTCGGCGTTCATGACGTAGATCTCATTGGCCCAGGCCGGGTCCAGATCGAAGGCCGCTCGCTGCTCGTCGTTCAGCTTTTCTTCGCAGGCCGATCGATTCGATGCAAAGGCGATGAGAGACCCGTCCGACGACCATGAGCCTTCAGCGTCGTAACCTTTTGCATCGGTGAGTCTGCGATACTCTTTTGAGCCGAGGTCGAACTCGTAGATCTCGTAGAATTCATCGTAGTCCCATGAATACCTTCGTTCCTTGCCGGACGCCCGCAGCTCAATTTCGTCCTTCTGTTCCTGTGCGGCGGACGGATCATCCTGAGTCGACGCGAACAGGACTTTTTTTCCGTCCGGATGTATCCATGCACAAGTCGTTTTGCCGGTACCTGGAGAGACTCGCTGAGTGTCGCCGGTTTCGAGGTCCATCAGGTAGATCTGAAAAAACGGATTACCGGGCTCGCGTTCGCTCTGAAAAATCATCTGCCGTCCGTCGGCACTGAAGTAGCTTTCTCCCGCACGGCGACCTTCGAACGTGAGCTGTCGGGGCCGCCGGATCAGAGCGGCTTCGAGTTTCTGTGCTTCGCCCGGATCAGATTCCGTAATGTCGGTCGACGGCTGCTGAGCGACAACGGCTGGCGGAACCAAAGTCGTCGCGGTCAGGCAGGCGGCCAAAACCCATAACACTTGCCAGGTTCGATTCACAGTTCATTCCTCAATTTGATCCCGATCCGGAAGGAACGAGACCTGTCGCTCCCATCGTGGTCTGCATTCCGTTGGAGTGTAGGCTCCTTCGGGCTGGCAGTCATTTGTCAAAAGCAAATCAGTGCTTCCCATTGCCGGGATCGACTGTGCCCCGGTTGCGTCGGGAAAAGTCGGTCCTATAATCCGAAGGGTTTCGTGCGGAGCGTGCGATTGCAGCAAACTCCGGGACTCGAACAGCAGGGCAGCGACCGGGGGTCGATTCACATGTTTATGTGGTTCCGCAACGTCTGGATGGCGGTGACAACCGTTCTGCAGGGCATGTATGTGACCCTGCTGACGATGTTCAAGACCTACAACCGCCGCACGTTCACTGAAGTCTACGAATACCCCGAAGTGCCTCTGAAAGTGAAGCCACGCTACCGTGGCTTCCATCGCTTCGACCTGACGACCTGCATCGGCTGCGACAAATGCGCCGTGGCCTGTCCGGTAGACTGCATCTACATTGAAAAAGAGAAAAGCCCGGTCGGCAAGGGTTTCCGCCTGAACAGTTATGTCATTGATTACACAAAGTGTATGTTTTGCGCGTTGTGTGTTGATCCTTGTCCGGTGGACTGCATCTTTATGGGGTCGAACCATGACCTGAGCTGTTACAGCCGCGATGGATGCATTGTGGACTACGCTAAACTGCCTCTTGAAATTGCCTGGGGCAAGGCCACACTCAATCCAACAGTCGTTTCGGAATCGAAGGTGCTGCATCAGGCGGTGTGGGTCAAGGGTGAACCAAGTCCGTTCGAATTTGCCGGGGCAGAGCATTGAAGGAAAGTTTGCAGTGCTGCATCCAATGCTGATGCGTGGATAGTAGTTTCTGGTCTATGAATGCACACCGACCGCTTCCGCTCAGTTTGGATCATCAAATCATGGTTGCCGAAGAAACATGCCTGACCGTGGACGAAGTCAATCAGCGATTGCCTCT
>Ga0163144_10013620_pt1 | contig 16953 bp, 14 predicted proteins | sample OliLak19BULKMAT1_FD_123175 | JGI IMG/M metagenome (GOLD analysis project Ga0163144, IMG submission 123175) | Freshwater microbial mat bacterial communities from Lake Vanda, McMurdo Dry Valleys, Antarctica - Oligotrophic Lake LV.19.BULKMAT1 | ecosystem: Environmental > Aquatic > Freshwater >... | reverse complement strand
CTCAGCGAGCACGAAGCAGCGTTTTCTTCCCTGCTGGCCGAGCGCGACGTGTTGGTCCAGCCCTTCATGGAACAGATCGTGACCGATGGAGAGTGGTCGCTGATTTTTTTCAGCGGACAGTACAGTCACGCCGTGAAAAAGCGCGCCAGCGAGGGAGAGTTCCGCGTGCAGCGTGAACATGGCGGTGTCACGAACGCCGATTCGCCGCGCGGCCTCCTCGTCGCGCAGGCAGAGGACGTGGTCTCGCACGTGCCTGGCCCGTGGTTGTATGCCCGGGTGGACGTGTGCGAAGTGGAGGGATCGCTCGTGCTGATGGAACTCGAGTTGGTGGAGCCCTCCCTCTTCCTTGGGTATCACCCGTCTGCCCCTCGGCGCTTCGCCGCCGCGCTCCGTCAGCTGCTTGTGGGGCGCCGGACCCCGCAGTCGTTCACGCCGCGTTCGTTTACTCCTCCGGGCGGCCCGGCGCGCTGAGCGGCACCTCCGCCCTCCGTCCAATAGGTTTACTGCGGCTCCGTCAAGGATACTCTCTCGAAAACATCGCAGTAGCTGCGTGATCACTTCGCCCGCTGTCATTCGAACTACCGTCTTCCTGCTGCGTGTTATTCCGGTGTGGGTGCTTCGCCCGTGCATGCGCGCTGTCGGCACCTTGGGCTACTTCGCCATGGGAGCCCGCCGCCGGATTGTGCTCGACAACGTGGCTCGGCTCGCGCCGAACGCGAGTCGCCGAACTCGACGGCAACTGGCGCGCCGCACCTTCGCCAACCTCGTCGACGCATCGGTCGATCTCTTCCGACTTCCCACCTCGTCTCTCATGGAATTGTCCGAACTGGTGGGCATCGACGGCCGGGAACATCTCGACGCCGCCCTCGCCTGGGGCAAGGGAGTTGTCGCCGTCACGCCCCACCTCGGACCCTACGAGCTGGGCGGCGCATGGCTGGCCGCTCACGGCTACCCGGTGCATGCCGTGACGGAAGACCTTGACCCCGAAATCAGCGCCGCACTCGCGCTCTACCGCGAGTCAACCGGAATGACGCTCATTTCCCGCAGTTCCGGCCTTCGCACGATGCTGAAAGTGCTCAAGCAGAACCAGGTCGTCCTTCTAGTCGCCGATCGGGTGGTCGGACAGGGCAGCGATGGGATCGAGGTGGAATTCGGCGCCGGGCGGCGGGCCATTCCAACCGGCCCTGCGGCCTTCTCGCTGGCGACCGGCGCCCCCATTATCGTGGGGCATATTGCCCGCAGCCCCGCGCGTCCGCACCGCTATCTTATTCGTCTCGAGCCACCCATCATCCCGCACGCCACGGGTGACGCCCCGGGCGACCGGGAGCGGCTTACGAGGCTGGTCGGCGAGCGGCTGGCGGCGGCGGTCCAGCAACACCCCGATCAGTGGTTTGTCTTCCAGCCCGAGTGGACCCCGCGTGACGCTTCGCCCCGAGCCTGACGCGGCCACCCAAATTGGGCCGCCGCGCGCGACTACAGATCACTCGCCCGAGGGGAGTCGTCCGACCATCGCCACGGTGCTCGCAAAGCCTCGTTTCGCCTTTCTCGTGGTCGGGCAGACCATCTCACAACTCGGCGACAAGTTGCACCACATGGCCCTCATCACATTGGTGGGCGCCGGAGCGGCGACCAACACGGGAGGCCTCGAGTTAGCCAAACTCTCGGTCGTCTTTACGGCCCCGGTCGTGCTTTTCGGTCCCTTCGCCGGGGCACTCGTGGACCGCTGGAACAAGCGGGCAACAATGATCGCCTGCGACGCACTCCGGGCCATCCTGGTGGGCCTGATTCCCTGGCTCTACGTCTCCACGGGACGTCTCTGGGCAGTATACGTTGTCGCGTTTCTCGTGTTTCTCCTGGGCACCTTCTTCAATTCCGCCAAGATGGCGCTCATTCCCGAACTGGTGGCGTTTGAGCAGCTCCTGTCGGCCAATGCGGCGCTCACTTTCATCGGGCGATTTGCCACTGTCATCGGTATCGTGGGCGGCGGCGTGATCATCGGCATGAGCCGGTGGCGCACGATTGGGTGGAGCGACTACGCGGCGGGCTTCTACCTCGACTCGGCGTCGTACCTGGTATCGGTGCTCACCCTATTGGGAATCGTCGTCAGCCAGCGTTCCGCTGGGGCGCTTCGCCACCCCGGTCGCGCATCGGTGCGTTCGCCGACGGCAGTGGCGGGCTCGCCAGATGCATTGGCGAGTTCGCCAGCTGCATCATCGCCCCGAGTGAAACGCTCGTTGGGAAGTCTCGTAGGAGATGTGCGAGAGACGGTGCGTGTCGTCAGGCACCACGCCGGGCTTCGCTTCGTCTTTTCCTCCCTTGTCCTGTTGGCGTTGTTCGCGAGCACGGTGTACGTCGCCATGACCTACTCGGTGCAGAGCGTGATGGGGAAGGGCGCCAAGGGAGTGGGGTACCTTGGGGGGCTGCTGGCGGCCGGAACGGTCGTCGGGTCGCTCGTGGTGGGGACGCTGGGTAGCCGCTGGGACAAGCGTCAGACCATCATGATCGGGACGGCAGGGATCGGAATGATGATGATCGTCGGGGGGATCTTTTTCTCCTTCGGGATGTTTGCACCTGTGGCGTTTGTTGGTGGGGCTCTCCTTGCACCTGTAATGGTGAGCCAGGACACATTGCTGCACGAGTACGCGCCGACCACGTCCCGCGGTCTCATTTTCTCGACCAAGGACCTGATAGTTGGCGCGGTGTTCATGTTGGCCGCGCTGGCTGTTGGGGGGGGAATATTTCTGCTGGGCCAACTTGGAATAGATGAACCGTACCGACTAGCCCTGCTCGGGGTCGGTGCTTTGATTTCTGCAGCTGGCGTAACTGGGGAGCTTTCACTCCTTCGACGTGCGCACTAGCGACCCCCTTCGGGTTGGGGCGCCATGCTCGACCTGGAACGAGCGGCTCGGCGTTCCATTCCTCCGACTCCTTGTCTTGCCGCATGCGGATTGTTCAGGTCTCACCATATAGCTGGGATGCGCCTGGCGGCGTGCAGATTCACATTCGCCAGCTCTCGCAGCAATTGCGTCAGCGGGGGCATGACGTCCTGGTGCTTGCCCCGGGCGATGTGCCGGGAATGCGCGAGGACGCGCTCATTGTCGGTCGCACATTCACCATGTGGGCCAATGGGTCGGTGGCCAAAGTCTGCCTCTCGCCACGTGCACTACGTCGCGTGAGGCGTGCCTTCGACGACTTCGCGCCCGACGTCATTCACGTCCACGAGCCTTTTGCGCCGGGCATTTCCGTGCAGGCGGTCCTCTCTGCGACTGCCCCCGTTGTCGGCACGTTTCATTCGTACTTCGCACACGACACGCTCGAAGGCTTCATCTACGCGGCAGTCACGCCGCTCCTTCGCTCCATCTGGCGTCGGGTGGACGCGCGCATTGCGGTGAGTCAGGCGGCCCGGTTCTCCGCCGCGTCCCGACTGGGGCCCGGCAGGTTCCAGATTCTGCCTAACGGCGCGGAGGTGGATCACTTTGCCTCGGCCAAGGCGGCCACCAATGTGCCGCAGGGACGAAAGCTGCTTTTTGTCGGTAGGCTTGAGCCGCGGAAAGGATTGCCTTTCGCCATTCGTGCCTTCGAACAGCTCGCCCCCGACTATCCCGACCTGAGTCTCATCGTGGTTGGTGATGGGCCCGAACGGCACGCGGTCGATGCCCTCTCACCTGCATTGCGCGAACGGGTGCACATGATGGGAAAGGTCACCTACGACGCACTGCCGACGTACCACAAGGCGGCCGATATCTTCATCTCGCCGGCCACGGGCGCCGAGTCGTTCGGCATCGTACTGGTCGAGGCCATGGCGGCCGGACTCCCCGTGGTAGCCAGCGACATTCCCGGCTACCGGGAAGTGGCGCGTCATGGAAAAGAAGGACTCCTGGTCAAACCGTCCGATGCCGCCGCGCTTGCCGCAGGCATTCGAACCCTGCTCGACGATCCCGCGCAGGCGGCTCGACTGGGCGAAAACGGATTCGAACGCTCGCGCGTCTTTGCCTGGGACAGCATCATCGACCAGCTGGAGACGGTCTACGAGTCGCTGGCCAAGCTCCCGCGCAAGGAGCCGGTGTTGGTCGCCGTGTAATCCACCGTCTATCACCAGTGCAGTGCGGGCGGGCGCCGAGATGCGCTCGCCCGCTTGTCTGTGGGCCCCTAACTTCGGGGTGCCTCCACCGTCTCCGCCAGCATGGCGCGCAGCCGCGTGGTCATCGTGTCCCAGGTCCACTCGCGGTGCACCCACTCGGCGCCGGCCCGCCCCAGGGAACACGCGCGCACCGGGTCGGCGAGCAGGGGAACGATCGCGCCGGCGATGGCGTGGGGAGAATCGGGCGGTACGACGAATCCCGTGGTGCCATGGACGAGGGCTTCCGGTGCCCCACCCGATGCCCCCGCGATGACCGGGCGCCCCACGGCCGCCGCTTGTAGAAAGACGGCGCCTAACGCCTCGATGTCCAGTCCCCCCCGCCGCGAGCGGCAGGGCATGGCGAATACGTCGCCGGCGCGAAAGTACGACGCAAGCTCGTGGTACGGCACCGCACCCGAGAAAATCACCCGACCCTCCATCCCTTGCTGGCGCACGAGGGAGTGGAGCGCACGCTCGTACGGGCCGGTGCCCACGATCAGGAGCCGGACGCCGGGAATCTCGCCGGCGATGCGTGGGAGTGCGCGAATGAGCATGTCCTGCCCCTTGCGGGCCACCAGCCGAGATACACAGCAGATGACCGGCGCCGAGCCTAACGCATGACGATCGCGCACCAGAGCGTCGTCCACGCCGGGGTGAAAGGTGTCGGTATCGATGCCCGACGGCAGGAGGCGCATGCGATCCCTCCAGCCGAAGGCGGGTTCGAGCTTCCGACGCGCCCAGTTGCTGACTGCCGTCAACAGGGACGCGTCGCGCCCGATGTGACCTAACAATCCGGGGACGAGCGCCCCGGTGAGCTCAAGGCCATGGGAGAATCCGCCGTAGGGAGTTCCCGTCTTGCGAAGAATCGCCGGCCCCATATGCCCCAGCGGCCAGAGGGCGCCGAAGAGCACGGCATCGGGGCGCCGCGCGCGAAGCTGCGCGTGCAGCGCACGTCGCACGCCCGGCGTGGGAAGCATCATCTCCGTGGGGAGCCGAATGACTTCCTGCGGATACTGGGCATCGAAGGCCGCAGCGCCGCGGTAGGTGGACGAGAAGATGGTGACATCTCCGGCCGGAAATCGGCGGAAGAGTTGGTCCACGTAGGAGTTGATGCCGCCAATACGCGGCGGGAAATCGTTGGTGACGACGAAAACGCGCACGGATTACGGGAAAGTGTGGCCGACGTTGGACGGGCCGCGCTAGCGGGCGAGATTCGCGTTCACATACTCCGCGTCGCCGGTCACCTCCCGCTCCACGAACGGCACCAGCCACGACGGAAAGTCCGGCAAGGCGTCAGCCGACGGCAGCTCGATTTCTGCCAGCACCAGATTCCGGTCGGTGAATTCGTCGATTTCCCAATTGAGCGGACCATTCGGCACCACGTGCCGACGCTTCACGACGCGCTTTCCAGCGGTGTGCGGCCAGAGCGCGTCGAACAGTTCGCGCGAGCATTCCTCCTCGATTTCCGTTCGAACAATGCCCGTCCCAACCTTCACCGTGCGGAAGTACCGCTCGGTGTCGCCCGTGCGCGAACGACGCACGCGCTCCACCAGCCGTTCGCCGGGGAGATAGCCCTGGACAATCTCGCGCGTGGTGGCCTGGGGTAGGTCTGCCGGGAGGGCACTCAGGAGATACTTCCGCTCGATTTCCACGCCGCTTCGGGCACGAGCGTCGAGCCCGAGGGCGATGACGCCCACGCCGCCGAACAGGGCCAACCCACCGTCGCCGAGCCAGTCGCCTTTCACCTGCTCGAAGGCGACGCGGGCGCGTTCGTGCAAATGCTCCGCGATGGCCATCAGCCCGGGGCGCGGCGTCCGCGTCGAAGGCCGTTTGACCGGCACCTCCTCGGTGGCGCTCGTCAGGAGCACAGCATCGGCGAGCAGCCTGGCTTCGTCTTTCGCCAACCGATCGAGGGCATCGCTCACCACACCGACCCAGACATGCGTGTCGTGAAAGTCGCCTAACGCATCCTGCAGTTTCTTGAGCCGCGAGATGGTCGTCTTGCCCTCGGGCATGTGGGGCTCGATAGGTTCCAACAGGTAGCGCAATCGTTTGCCCGCGATGCGCGCGCGATGCGCCGCGTCGTCATCGTGCTGCGTGCGCAGGAGTTCGAGCCGACGGCGCAGCATGGCCGCCTGCGCCCGCACGAGCACCGCCATTTCGCCGGCGAAGGTGGCCACCCGTGCCCCATCGTGAACGTGCAGCTTGAGCTGGTACACGGGAAGTCGCTCCTCCAACAGCTCCCGCGCGCGCTCGAAGTCGCGCACCACGTCGCCGGCAACCTTTTTCGCCGCCGCTTCCTTCTCCTTCTCCAGGCGCTGCACAAGCCATGTGGCACCCACCCGCTGACGCGCGGTAAGCGCTGCCTTTTCCCCCTCGAGCCAAGCCAGGAAGACCTCCGCGTCGCGGCTCACGTTGGTGGCCTTCGCCACGCGACCCAGCCATCGCTGTGCCCGCGCAGGCGCCGATCGGCCCAGCACACTCCGCTGCGCGTGCAACCAACTGCGCAGTCGGCGCACGGCCACCCGGAAGTCGTGCAGCGCGTCGGGGTCGTCACGCTGGTCAAGGCGCTCGCGCTGCGCAGCGGCATCGGCCAGCAAGGCGATCGCCACCAGTCGAGCGCCCCGGTGCTCGCCATCGTCGAGCAGAGACTCTGCGAACGAGGCCATGCCGACTATTCGCCTAACGCGCGTAGTTGCGCCGGGGTCAGGAGCCAGCCCAGTGCCCCCTTCCCGGGACCGGGCTTCCCCTCGAACTCGATAAGCGCCACACCGCCCTTTTTGAGTGTCAACCCCGGGCGTTCGACGCCACTCACGCACCACGTGATGAGCGTTCCGAGATGCGGTTCATGCCCGACCACGGCGATGGTTGCATCGGCGTCCTGCTTCGAGAGCCAGGTGATCAGTTCACGTGAGCGTCGATCGGGACGCAGCGCGTCGACAGTCTGGATATCGCGAATCCGGTACTCCTCGGCGACGATTCGCGCGGTCTGCTGTGCGCGTACCAACGGGCTGGCGGCCAGCACCTCGATATGCGAGGCAATGCGCCGCAATCCTTGTGCGTTGCGCTGCATGCGTCGCTTACCAAACGCGGTCAGCGGACGGTCGTCATCGCCCTCACCTTTCTTGGCGAAGTCTTCGCGTTCCTCGGCAATGGCGTGCCGAATGATGAGCAGCTGCATGGACCAATCTCCTCCGCGTGGCGCGGGTCGTGCGGCGGGGGTAATGTAGCGACGAATTGTCTCGGCGCTGCTTTCGGCACTATTTGATGCCGACCAGACCCTTCACGCTGCGAATGAGGCGCGCCGAGTCGTAGCCCACACCTCGACGAAACACGGTGATCACATTGCGGATGTCGGCCGGCGAGGTGGTGATGTCGCCTCGGAGTACCACCAGGTCCGCCTGCTTTCCGGCCACCAGGCTGCCGGTGCGGTCATCGATGCCTAACACCTTGGCGCCGTTGAGTGTCATCACCTGAATAGCCTCTGCTGCCGTAAATCCGGCTTCGACCAGGAGCTCGAAGTTGCGCTGGTCGCCGTAGCCGGCGATGACGTGGAGACAGCAAGGATCCGAGCCGGCCGCCAGGAGCCCCCCCGCCCTGGCGAACGCGCGCTCGAAGTCCATCGTCTTCCGCAGGACTCCGCGGCTTGCCCCGTCCTTCGCGTTAGGCGCACTGTCGTACCAGCGGGTGACCGCAGCCGCTGCCTCGGGCATGAGCGCATCGAGCACTCGCGCGTCGGCCTGCACGCGGCTGGGCGTCGCGGTCTCGTATACCGCGAGCGTGGACGTGAGCGAGACCTTCGCGTCGATCATTGCACGAATGGTGCGCTGCACGTCGGGATTGTCGGGGCGTACGTCGGCGAATATCGTCGAGTCGCCCACCGTGGGGCAGGCGTCGGGCTGCTTGTTCCTGTAGAACTCGGTGTTGGCGAAGAGCCCGTGTTCCAGATTGTCGATGCCTAACGCCACCGCCTCGCGATATCCCACCGAGCACAAATGGGCGGTGACCTTTACGCCGTGCTTGTGCGCTTCGTCGATGGCGGCGCCAAGATCGGCCCGCGAGATTTGGGTGTAGGCCTTGAACCAGGTGACCCCTTCTTCGGCCCAGTACCGAACCATGCGGCGCGCATCCTCGGGTCCACTTACGGGATGCATGGCACCCGGACCCTGCCCCGGTCCCTGCAGGTAGGGGCCGGTGACGAACACTTCGGGCCCCACCAGCTGTCCCTTCTCGATGGCCGACCTAAGGTTGAGCTCCTGGTAGGAGTCGCTGCTCCCCGCCGTGCGAATGGTGGTGACCCCGTTGCCGAGGAAGAGTCGGGGGTAGGAGTAGAGCATCATCTTCATGGATCCGCCAGCTGCCGACGAGTAGTACATGTGGTCGTGCAGCCCCACGATGCCGGGGATCACGGTGTGGCCGGCCAGATCGAGTACCTGGGCACCTGGCGGAACAGCCACTTCGCCCGTGCGCCCTATGGCGCGGATGTTATCGCCCTCTATGAGGATGGTCTGCCCCTCGCGTGCCGGCCTTCCGGTACCATCCACCAGACGGACATTGGTCAGGGCGACCATCGGCGCATCGACCGAGACGAACTGCCTGACGTTCTGCCCCAGCTCGCGCTGCTGGGCCGACAGGGAACGAGGCAGTAAGAGCAAGATGAGGAATACGGCTAGCCGGCGCATCGTGAAACTCCATGTGTGTGAAGTGCGCTATTTCCGAACGTCGAAGGTTCCCATCATTCCCGTACCCAGGTGTTCCGAGACGTGGCAGTGAAACATCCAGCGTCCGGGGTTGGAGAGTTCGAGGAGAATGTCCATCGACTCGCCGGCCGGGAGGACGGCGGTGTCCTTCCACGCCAGATTGTCGTTCGCCACACCGTTGCGCGCAATGACCAGAAAGCGTTGCCCGTGAAAATGCAGCGGGTGCGCCATGGCATGTGTCACGGTAGGATCGTTCCGGATGCGAATTCGGGAAACATCGCCCACGCGAAACGTCCAGTTGATATCCATGTTGACCCGCCCGCTTTCGTCGGTGAGCGTCCAGGTGGTCTCGTGCGACGAAATACCGGCATTCATCATGGGCATGGCGTCGTTCCAGTCGAGCGGCACCGCCACGCCGACCAACATGGCAACCATGGCGGGTGAGAGCCCGGTCAGGCGCAGGCCGGTGGTGAGGGTGTGATCCACCGGACGGTCGAATGCCTTGCGATAGCGCGCAATTTCGCGCACCGACTCCGTATTCCTGCGCAGTCGGTTGAAGGGGGCCGGGTCGTCGGGCGCCGCCGACCCTTCGACTACCGTCACCACGCCTAGCGTGTCCACGGCGGGCACGACGGAGCCGCGCATGTGGTCGAGCCACTGTACGTTGTTCGTCAACGCATGGCGCCCCACCGTATCGAACCTCGCCTCCACAATATATCGCTCGGCAGGTGCAATGACGATGGAGTTCACCCACTCTTCGCGCTCGAAATCGCCGAGGTCCGTGCCAACGAGCTTGAGACGCGCCCCTGCAATGCGAAGGTTGAAGGTACGGGCGTTGGCCACGTTGGTGAGATACAGGCGCACCACCTCGCCACGCGTGACGCTGAGTGCGTAGGCCGGCTCACCATTGACAAGCATCACATTGCCGAAGCGCCCCATGAGCGCGTGCGTCGCGGCGTCGCGGCCGAAGGGATAGGACCCACTGTCGGCGGCCAGAAAGTCGTCGAGTGCGAGCACTTCCTCGCGATGCACGGGTACTCGTGCCCGCGCACGGCGACGCACCAGAATGTTGCCGTATAGCCCCAGCTCCTGCTGAATGTCTTCCCGTACGTGCGGGTGATACCAGTAGATGCCGGCGTCGGGAAAGCGGATGCGGTAGGTGAACGAATCGCCGGGAGCGACGGCGTCTTGCGTGAGGCCGGGCACACCGTCGAAACGATTGTCCAGCCGCAGCCCGTGCCAATGAATGGTCGACGGGAGGTCGATACCGTTGTGAAAGTGCACGACCGCCTCGGCGCCCTGCCGCACGCGAAGGAGGGGGCCGGGATACTGCCCGTTATAACCGTACATCACGAAAGTGCGCGATCCGATGGTGCGACGCACGAATCCCGCCTCGAGCCGAATCGTGTCGCCTTGGCGAAGGTCGACAACTTCCCGCGGCCGGGCGTCGGACACCGTACGGCCGTTGGCGTTAGGCAAAAACGGCCCTGTGGACGGCGCCGCATGCGCCATCGTGCTCGGCGCGATTCGAGGGTCGGCGGGTGGCATGGGCCACGCGTCGGCGGCATGCAGGTGGTCGGCTTGCGGCAGCGCCCCCGGCCACGTGCCAACCGGTCCAACTCTGCTCCCTCCCCCGAACATCATGGGTGCCATCGCGTCGCGATGGGCGAGCATGAGGGCGTTGGGCGAGGTCGCCCGCAACACCAGTCGGCCGCGCCGAGTGAATGACGCGGCCGATGATTCGGCGCTGATGATGACGCGAAAGTAATCGAATGGCAATTCTCCCAAGTGGTTCACTCCGTTCCGCACCACGCCCAACCGCACCTCGCGCCCCATGGTGAGATCGTAGCCCCACGCCACGTACGCCGAGTACGGGCCTAACGACTGCGGTGGCGGAAGGGAGTCGAGCCGGGCCAGCAAGGCATGCCGCAGTCGGCCATCGAGCGTCACCGCTACGCCGAATGGCGACCGGATGTAGCGCAGCTCGAGCATCCCGCCTCCCCGCGAGAGTCCTGGAACGGGGACCAGCTCCGAGCAGAACGGCGAGGCAAACGGCGCAATGCCGCGCGGACACCGGGAGGGGGCGTGGGTCGTTTGGGTGGTCCGCGTACGTTGAGCGCTCGGGGGCGCTGAGCGCGCAGCGGCACGTGGGCGCGCGCCGACGGGCGACGGTTCCCGAGACGGCACTTGCGCCGAAACGAGGCAGGTTGCTCCAGCGTTACACAGGAGAGCGACGATGACTGCACCACGCAACGGAGGCGGCGGCACCTCGGGCCACCGGCGACGCCCGCCGCGCGCCTGCATCAATCCAAAGAGTGAGACGATTACAAACAGTACCAACAGAATAGTCGCGTCCTCAGCCATGGGTGGGGCTCGACACTTCGTTTCCAAGCGATAGCCTTCATCTCATGAGGATGCTCGATTGCTCATCCATCCGCCAGCGCTCCGGGTGGCGACCCAGCTCAACGGCACGGCGCGCGGCGGTGCTGTTTGCCTTGGCTGGCGTGGGCGTAGCCTGCAATCGCGACACGGCAATCGACGCGCCCCCTCCGGCCATCGTCGCCGACGACACCACTGCCTTCGCCGTGCTCCCGGCTTCGGTGGTCGAATCGGAGATCCGGTACGATCTGGAGCCCGCGCTCATCGCGCTCGAGAAGTCCGTGCCGCGCAGCTTTGGGAATATCAAGCAGCGCCTCGACGTTCCGGGCAACAAACGGGCACACTTCTCCTTTGCCGCCACGCGGTCACCCTTTTCCATTTCGGTGGATTCGCAGCGAGTCACCGTGTCGTCGGTCATCGAATACGAGGGACGCGGCTACTACAAGCCCTTCATCGGTCCGGAAGTGAGCGCCGCGTGCGGTACCGGCGGTGTGCCGCGACCGCGCGCCCGGGTCCGCATGACAAGCAACTTGAGCTTGAACGAGGATTGGTCGCTCAAGGCCAAGTCGCGCCTAACGCGGGTCGTCCCCTACAGCACCGACGAACGCGATAGGTGCACCGTCACCCTCTTTAACATCGACGTCACCGACAAGGTGATCAGCGCGACCAAGTCGCAGCTCGCGAAGCAACTCAACACGCTCGATGCCGCGCTGGGAAACGTGAACACGCGTCAGCGCTTCGAGCGCTGGTGGCGATCCATCGAGCGTCCCATTCGGCTCGCCGACTCGGTCTACTTCACGATCAATCCGACGAGTGTGCAGTTGGGAAGCATCGAGGTGGACAGCGGCTTTGCGATCGCGCATCTCCGTCTGGAAGCTGCTCCGCGCATCAAGACAGGGTACCGCCCCAACGACTTCGACCTTTTCACCGACCTGCCCCCACTCAAGATGGGAAAGCTTTCCGGCGGTGGGATGCGAGTCACGCTGGAGGCGGAATTCGGCTACGACATTGCCACGAGGTTGCTCAAGAAAGCACTGGTCGGCAAGAAGATCGACGTGGGGAACCGGACCATGCGCATCAAGGATATTTCCCTCATGGGCATTGGCGCGGGGCGGGTCGCGATGGGGGTGCGCTTTGATGGCTCGGCGCTCGGCATCATCTACTTCACCGGTACGCCGACCTACGAAAACAGGTCCGACCAACTCATGGTCCCCGACTTGTCGTACGACCTGAACACGACGTCGCTGCTGGTGCGGAGTGTTGCATTTCTGGGCGACAATCAGCTTCGCGACTACCTGCGCGAAAAGGCACGCTTCCCGATCGAAGGGCAGCTCGATCGCCTCCGCCAGCTCGCGGTGAAGGGGATGAACCGCAACCTGAGCGAGGGCGTGGCCCTGGTCGCGTCGTTGGAGCGCGCGGAGAATGTGAAGGTCCGCGCGACCACCAAGGCGCTCGTTGTCCGGGCCGAGGCCGGTGGCGCTATTCATCTGGAAATCGATCGGCCGCTCAAGCCGAAGAAGATGTCGATAGGCAAGAAGGCTGCTGGTCGTTAGCGCGAGACGAGAGCTCTATGATTTTTCCGTACTCTCGTCGGGTGTGGCGTTCAGCACGATACGCAGCAGCAGTGCGTACAGCACCAGGCAGACCATGGCGCCGCCCACAACCGCCGCCAGCGCGATCTTGCCAAGTATCTCCCGTTCGGCAAGCTGCGGAGCGAGCGCGATGAGCGAAATGGAGAGCGCGATGACCAGCCCACTCGCCACCAGCGCCCGCCAGAAGGAGCGACGGATTGCCTGCTCGTGCTGCAATTCCCAGGTCAGCGTGGAATGCGAAACGAGGACGTCGGTACTCACTTCGAAGCGTGGCGTCAGCAATTCGGCGTAGCGCTGCGCCAGTTCGGTGTAACTGCGTCGGCTGAAGAGATGGCGGATGTACAGCGCACTTAGTGTTTCGTGCGGAATCTGCGTCAGGTCCATGGCCGCCCGCTCGATGCTCTTCGCCGTTGCCTGCAGCGAGAAGAGCACGATGGCGCCGAGCAAGCCGATCGCCCCTGCCAGCGTCTGCGCGACAGTGCTCAGCGTGTAGTACAGCGTGGACTCGAGATGCGTGTTCAACAGCGTATCGTGAGAGTGGAGGCAGGCCGTATGCGCGGTGGAGCGAGCGTGTGCGGGTGCGATGAACAGTACGACGCGAATGGCGGAACGGAATTAGGGCCGATTCGGCGGGAATCGGCCCTAGTTGCACGTCTTCAAGTAGCTGGGGCGGCTGGATTCGAACCAGCGACCTCCTGATTAACAGTCTGATTGGGGTGTTTTTCGAGTAGTGTCGAGTCCCTCTAAGTTCTTACTCCGTCGAATTTTGCGAGGCACTGCACCGCTCGTAGATGCTCGGAATTGCGTGGTGATCCACCCAGTTTCAGGCACTAACGAGGCACGTCTGAACGTCGAGTTGGTCAAGCGCCGGACGCGCTCAGCCTGAAATGACGCCCCCACAACGCCTGCGCACTGCTGAACTTCCAGTTGCGCGGAACAGATATTGAAGGTCATGGTAGCATTATGCTACCGTTGTTCCTCCATGCCAGAACCATCTCCAGGTCCGACGTATGACCTATCGACGATCAAGGCCCTCGTCTCCAACGGCCAGTATTTCGTCACTGGCACAGCCGCCAACGGACTCGGTGAACTCGGTTTCGACGTGAACGATGTGGTTCAGTGCGTGATGAGCCTGACTGCCGCTGCGTTCTACAAGACGATGCCGACGATCAAGGTGTCTGGCTTATGGCAGGACGTGTACAGACCTGTTCACTGCGGCATCGCCGTATATGTGAAGCTGCAGATCGCGGAAAGGTCGGATCAGCGATCACGCGCCGTAGTCGTGTCGTTCAAAAGGAAATAGTCACTGTGAATAGTCTAATTGAGTCGTGCCCCATCTGTGGCGGACGCGTCGAGAGTGGTTCCGCCGAGCGTGATCTCCGCGTTGGGAAGCGGACGGTTACTCTCACGATCGTTGCCCCAGCCTGCGTCGAATGCGGGGAATATTTCTTGTCGCCGAATGAACTTGAAGAGATTCAGCTTCGTGCGAGTGAGTTGATAAGAAAGGAGGAGGGACTCCTCTTTCCGCAGCAGATCGAAGGAATTCGCAAAAAACTCAGACTGAGCCAAACTCAGTTTGAACGATTGCTCGGCGTCGGAGAAAAGACTGTCGTTCGCTGGGAGAGAGGAACGGTATTTCAGAACTCTGCGACAGACAATCTTCTGCGAGTGCTCGATGCCGTTCCGGAAGCGCTGGCATTTCTCGCGAAGCGACAGGAAGTCGATCTCGGCGAAGGCAGCGAACGCCAAGCAGATGTCGCGGAGCTCCACGGCTCTCGATCGCCCTCTCTGCCAATATGACTGAGACACCGATCTTCCCGGAGTTTAGTGTACGAGGGTGATCGAGGATGTGCCGTTGTCTCTTGCCCCCAAGCTGTTGCATTCACACGATGTCGGGGTGTCGCCGACCCGGACTCGCCGCCGGTTCACCGCCGCGTACAAGCCCAAGATGTTGGAGGCCGCTGCCCGGTGCACCAAGCCCGGTGCGCTCGGCGCGCTGCTCCGACGCGAAGGCCTCTACTCGTCGCATCTCAGTGTTTGGCCTGCCGCCGCTCGTCGCGGAGAATTGGCGGGGCTCGCACAGCGGCGCGGTCCGAACCCAACGCCACCCGATCCCAGCGTGAAGCGGATCATCGAACTCGAACGCCAACTCAAACGTGCGACGGCCCGAGCAGATCGATGAGACCTCATGGTCGGGCTTCAAAAAAAATATAGGCGGGCAAGCGGGGTACTCCGAATCGGCTTCGCCGCTCGGGGCGGTCCGCAGCGGTGCGATTGCAGCTGCGGATATGGCCGCAGTTGATGGGCTGCGAACGGTATCCGTAGGTGATGTCGCCCGACGAGCTGGCCGAACGGCTGTGGGGGCACGCGCGCACGACAGATTCGGGAGCTGCACTCGGGGCGATCGGATGACCCCGTCGAAGGCCAAGGTCCTCGCGCGGCGGTGTCGCTTTCGAACGCGACGACACTAGCGGGATTCTATCGGCAGCGAGTGGGGCCGAAGCAATCCGCCTTAGAGCGCCGCCAAGTGCCGGATGCATCGCGTCGTCTCGAGGACAGGCATCCGCAAACGCGCCAGATGCTGATCCCGACGTTGCGACGTCTCGCCACGCCCGCTTGAGGACGGCTACGACACTCACACTGTGCAGGAGTTGTTGGATCCGTCCGACGCTTCCACGACCATGACCTATACGCACGTGCTGAACCGCCGTCGGTTGGGAGTGCGCAGCTCGTCGGATCGGCTATCGAGGTAGGGTGAGTCCTTTCGCGTGCTCTCTGGAAGTCGTTGCGAGGAGAGTTGTCGCTCCCCTTGCCTCGGATATCACTGCGTAGAATATGCCAGCTGATTGTGAGTTATTGACGCCGACCGGGACATCAGGGGTTCGCGGGAATATCTGGTGAGCACAGGCGACGATTGCGGCCGGCGGGAGGCTATCTTGGCGGCGATTGTGGGTACTGACCTGGCAGTGTCTTGGTTCGGCGGAGCGCGGCCAACCCAATGATGTGACGGAGGTTGCCGAGCGTTCGTCGTGATGAGATGGCGACGCTTGTCGGAGATATTGCTGTGTCGGATTGCCGGTTACGTCGAATCGGGATCGCTGCGACCGGGCCAAGGGCTTGGAGTTCCGTCGGGGATGGTGAGTGACGTTTGGGTTTCCGCAGATGCAGGGATATCTGGACGGACGGGAGGTGGGGGCGCAGGTTAATGGAGAGTTGGACGGCCGCCCATTCCTCGGAGCGATCAAACGGTCATCAGGTACGGTCTGATGCTCTGGTCGCGTGCGACCGAGGCACCGCTAACGGGCTCGCGATGATCGGAAGGCACCAGGTGCCGCCGCCTATATTCCACGGTCGCGCCTCGTCGTTGAGTAGATTCCCGCCGACATGTCCATGAACATCCGATTCTACATCGACCCCGAGACAGGCGAACCTCACTTGCTTCGCCATAGCGTGCGCGAGGACGAGGCGGAAGATGCCCTCAGGAGTCCGCTCGAGGACCGTCCCGGGCACGACGGGGCGCGCGTTGCCATTGGCCAAACCCGTGCCGGGCGGTACCTTCGAGTTATCTACGTTCCGGATCCCGAGCCGGACAGTCTGTTCTGCATCACTGCGTTCGATCTGACTCCTAAGGCCCTGCACGCGCTGCGTCGTCGACGCCGGAAGAAACCATGACTCCATCACGCTATCCCGAAGGTTGGGACAACCCACGCGTCAACGGAGTGTTGCGCCACTACGAGCAACAGACCGACGAGGAGGCCGCGGCGGAGGACGATGCGGCGTTCGAGGCGCCCACGCACACCGCGATGGAGATTCCGGTCGAGCTGGTGCCTGCGGTTCGAGAACTTCTCGCGAGACGTCGGGCTAGCTGAGTCGCGCCGCGCCGTCCAACGTGCGCTGCAGCAGACGGGCGACTGAAGGAGGGCGCGCTTCGCGCGCTTTTATGCGCTCGCCCGCAGCTGAGCTATGGCGTTATGCGATCGGGTGGCGACGACCTTGACACGCGTCACGTGACACCGTACTCTTTGACGGATGATCAACCCGTTCGCGGACAAGCGCACCCAGGCGCTCTATGCGACCGGGACCGCCAAGCGGTTCCCCTCCGATGTCGCCCCGCGCGCGGCCCGCAAGTTGGAGTACGTGGACCTGGCCACGAGCCTCGACG
>Ga0163144_10013617_pt1 | contig 16955 bp, 13 predicted proteins | sample OliLak19BULKMAT1_FD_123175 | JGI IMG/M metagenome (GOLD analysis project Ga0163144, IMG submission 123175) | Freshwater microbial mat bacterial communities from Lake Vanda, McMurdo Dry Valleys, Antarctica - Oligotrophic Lake LV.19.BULKMAT1 | ecosystem: Environmental > Aquatic > Freshwater >... | reverse complement strand
GGTCGTCAGTGCCGTGGTCGTCAGTGCCGTGGTCGTCAGTGCCGTGGTCGTCAGTGCCGTGGTCGTCAGTGCCGTGGTCGTCAGTGCCGTGGTCGTCAGTGCCGTAATTGAGTCACGCAGACCCGATGCTGGCGGCCACGCGCGACCGCCAGCATCGTCACCCCGGGGCTAGTCCTTCAGCGCGCCGACCGCGTCGATCAGCGCCTTGCCTTCGGGAACCTTCTTCTGGAAATCGTCCCAGATCGGCGCCATCAGCTTGCGCCACGGCTCGCGATCCTTGACGACGAAGACCGTCGAGCCGAGCTCGACCGTCTTGGCCAGCGCCATGTCGTCGTTCTGCGACAACAGGTGATGGATCATCGGCACGACATCGTTGACCGAGCGCTGCACGGCCGCCTTCTGGTCCGGACTCAACCGATTCCACCAGCGTTCGGAGAACGTGAACGCGATCACGGAATAGATGTGACCGAGCTCGGTGAAGTGCTTCGCGACCTCATACCATTTGAAGCTGAGGTAATTGGTCTTCGGGTTGTCCATGAAGTCGACGACTTTGGTCTGCAGCGCCGAGTAGATCTCCGGCGCCGGGATCGGCGTCGGATTGGCGCCCACGAGCTTCCAGACTTCGACATGCAGCGGGCTCTGGATCACGCGCATCTTCTTGCCGCGCACGTCCGCGACGGTCTGGATCGGGAAAGTGCTGATCAGGTTGCGCACGCCCGACAAGGTCATGCCGAGGACCCGGAACCCATGCGGCGTGAATTTCGGCGCCAGGCGCTCGGTCAGCAGGCCATAGGCTGCGAGCGCGTGATCGTCGTTGCGGAACACGAAGGGCAGATCGATCACCTGCACTTCCGGCACCCAATTGACGAGCACCGACGTCGTGATCACGGCGCCCTCGATCGAGCCGAGCTTGATGCCCTCGGCCGTCTCGACTTCACCGCCGAGCTGGCCGCTCGGGAAGATCTTGATCTCGACACTCCCGTTGGTCCGCTGCGCGACCAGGCTGGCGAAGCGCAGCAATCCCATGTGGATGGGATGGTTGTCCGGCACGATGCTGGAAAATTTCGCCGTGACCTTCGTCTGCGCCGTCACTGCTGTGGATGCGAGCATCGACAGGAGGCCGAAGGCGGCAAATGCCAACAGCGCTCTCGGCGACCGCATGGCGTCCCTGGGACTTGGTTTCATCGTTTCCCCCTTGGTTTGATTTTCAGCGAAGCCTGTGGAAGGCAAGTGACACGAACTATGCAGGATCGATCCCGCGCTGTCACATCGGATGCGCGCAATGCAGCTGCCGCGGCTTGTAACCGACGCCGGATCTGACCCAGTATGACGCGTTCGCACCGCGCCGCGGGTCGCGCATGACGGGGGATCTGGGCATGAAACTTCACCGCATCGTCTTGGCTGGCGCCGTGGCGCTCACCGCCTCTGCGCTGTCGACCGGCTCGGCGCGCGCCCAGGATCTCAAGCCTCAATACGGTGGCGAGCTGATCTACGCGCAGGCCGGCGAACAATTCTCGCTCTTCCCCGGGCGCAATCTCGACAGCGGCGCGCAGGATGTCTGGCTCAACGCCTGCGAGAACCTCGTGGAGATGAACGAGGACAGCAACATCGTTCCCTGGCTGGCCAAGAGCTGGACGATCTCGCCGGACAAGAAGGTGTTCACCTTCCAGCTTCAGGAAGGCGTCAAGTTCCACGACGGCACCGCGTTCAACGCCGAGGCCGTCGCTTTCGTCTACAACGAGGCGAAGGCCAAGACCTTCATCTACGCCAACATCCTCGAAGGCTTCGAGATGGCCAAGGCCGACAGCGAGCATTCGGTCTCGCTGCATTTCCGCGCGCCCTTCGCGGCGCTGCTGCCGAATCTCGCGTATCGGCCGCTCTGCATCTTCAGCCCCACGGCCTACCAGAAGAACGGCGAGCAATGGATGGCCACCCATATCGTCGGCACCGGCCCGTTCATCCAGAAGGAATTCATCAAGGGCGAGCACATTCGATTCGTGAAGAACCCGGACTACTGGCAGAAGGGCAAGCCGTATCTCGACTCGATCAAGATCATCAACGTGCCCGATCCGGCCGTGCGCGCCGCGCTGCTGGAGAAGGGCGAGATCGACCGCACCGTCAGCCTCAATGACTTCGATGCTCCGCGCCTGGAAGCCAACAAGAATCTGCGCCTGCGCGTCGTGCCGAGCACACGGCAATACTACGTCGCGATGAACCACATGATCCCTGCCCTCGCGCATGTGAACGTGCGCAAGGCGCTGAACTACGCGATCGACAAGGCGGGGATCGTGAAGAGCGTGTTCGCCGATCGCGGCGCGATCCTGGCGAAGGCGCCGACGATGACCGAAGGCGTGTTCGGTTTCGCCGATATGCGCAAACCCGGCGAGGACACGATCTTCCCCTACGACGTCGCGCGCGCGAAGACGCTGCTCAGGAACGCCGGCTACGAGGATCGCAACAAGGACGGGATCGTCGAGGACGTGAAGGGCGCGAAGCTCTCGCTCAACATGTTCACGCGCCGCGGCGGCACCAAAGGCGACTTCCAGGTCGCCCAGCTGATCCAGGCTTTCCTCAAGGAGATCGGCGTCGAAGTGCGGATCACCGTGCTGGAGAGCGCCGCCTTCGGCGACGCGATCAAGCTCGGCCCGACCGACGCGAAATATGATCTCGCATTGCTGTCCTGGGGCATCCCGACGGCCGATCCGGACGAGCCGATGATGCTGTTCACCCTGACCCAGGCGTGGAAGCCCGTCGGCGCCAACCGCATGTTCTATTCCAGCGAAGAAGTCGACCGGCTCTCGGGACTCGCGCATACCGAGACCGACGAGATCAAGCGCAAGGAGTACATCAAGCTCTGGATGGGCGAGTTGTTGCGCGATGCGCCGGTGATCTATCTGCCGACCCTTGCGCTGAATCTCGGCAGCCGCAGCTACCTGCATGGCGATCGCATCCTCGCGGTCGACAATTTCCCGGCCTCGTTCTCCTGGCTCGACAAGGACGAGATGAAACGCCAGGGAATCCGGCGCTGAGCCGAGTGGCAACCCCTTCTGTTCGCCGCAGGCGAATAGAAGGGGCAGACCCGCGCGCGCAGGCGCGCGAGCCGGGGAAGTTCCTTGAATTCCGTGAGCACGGTGTTCAAGAAACCTCCCCGCCCTCGCTGCGCTCGGGCACCCCTCCTGTTTGCGCGATGCGCAAACAGGAGGGGACGTTCATGCCGGACGGAGCGGCCGCATGGTCCGGCTGATCATCGGGCGCCTGTTGTTCATGGCGCCCGCCGCGCTGTTGACGGTCACGTTTCTCTTTGCCCTGTTCCACCTCATCCCCGGCGATCCGGCGGTGATGCTGGCCGGCGACAACGCGCCGCGCTCCGTGGTCGAGAGCATCCGCCAGGCCTATGGATTCGATCAGCCGCTGCACGTGCAGTACTGGCGGTACATGGCGAAGATCTTCCAGGGCGATCTCGGCATCTCCAACTACACGCGCGATCCCGTGATCGACTCGGTGATCCCGCGCCTCGCCAACACCGCGCAGCTCGCGATCCTGTCGATGCTCTTCGCGATGACGATCAGCCTCGTCTTCGGCTGCGTTTCGGCGATGTACTGGAACCGGCCGCTCGACAAGATCGTGACGATCCTCTCGCTGCTCGGCATCTGCACGCCGGTCTTCGTGACGGGGCTGCTCGGGATCTATTTCTTCTCGATCCATCTCGGCTGGCTGCCGATCAGCGGCATGTCGAGCTGGCGGCATTTCATCCTGCCGGTGATCACGCTCGGCGCGCTGCAGGCCGCGATGCTCACGCGCATGGTGCGCTCCTGCATGGTCGATGCGCTGGGTCGCGACTACATCACGACGGCGCGCGCCAAGGGCGTGTCGGAATTCCTGGTCGTGTTCAAGCACGCGCTGCGCAACGCGCTGCTGCCGATCATCACGCTGTTCGGACTCGGGCTGGGTCACACGCTCGGCGGCTCCGTGGTCACCGAGACGATCTTCGGCTGGCCCGGTCTCGGCCGGCTGATGGTCAACTCTATCCTGACGCGCGACCTGCCGGTCACCCAGGGCGCGATCTTCTTCTTCGCGATGATCTTCATCCTCGTGAACCTGGCCGTCGATCTGATCTATGCCTGGGTCGATCCGAGGATCCGCTATGACTGAGATCGCGCGCGCCGTGTCGACGCAGCCCGGGCACGCCTGAGCCATGGAGTTCCTGCGTCGATTCGCGCGCGACAAGACGGGCATGTTCTTCGCCGTGATCCTGCTGCTGCTCTACGCCGTCGCGCTCACCGCGCAGTGGATCACCCCGGCCGATCCGCTGGCCGTCAATCTGCGCGACGGGTTCGCCGCGCCATCCTGGACCAATCTCCTCGGCACCGATCAGTTCGGACGCGACACGCTCTCGCGCGTGATCCTCGCCACCCAAGTCACGGCCAAGATCGCGAGCGCCGCCTGCATCTTCGCCGTCGCGACGGGCGTCCCGGTCGGCATGTTCGTGGGCTATCACGGGGGCTGGCTCGAGGCGGTCGTGATGCGCGCGACCGACATGCTCCTGATCTTCCCGATCATCATGCTAGCGATCGTCGTCGTCGTGATCGCCGGCCCGACGGAAACCGGCGTCATCCTCGCGCTCGGCCTCTCGCAGGCGCCGCAATTCATCCGCATCGCGCGCGGCGTGACGCTCTCGGTCAAGGAAGAGCCCTATGTCGAGGCGGCGATCGCGGCGGGCGCCGGCCGGCTGCACATCCTGGTCAATCACATCTGGCCCAACATCTCGACGCCGATCATCGTGCAGGCGACGCTGACGCTTCCCGTCTTCGTGCTCAATGCGGCCGCTCTCAGCTATCTCGGCCTCGGCGTGCAGCCGCCGACGCCGGAATGGGGCCAGATGCTCAACGAGGCGAAGGATCACCTGATCAACGCGCCGTATCTGATCGTCGGCCCGGCCATCGCGCTGGTCGTGTTCGTCCTCGCGGCCAATCTGGTCGGCGATGCGGTTCAGGAGACCTTGAATCCCAAACTCAAGAAGCGGAAGTGAGATGCACGCATCGCCGCCGCTGCTCGAGGTCAAGGCGCTGAAGGTGCAATTCCACACCGAGGACGGCGTGGCGCGCGCCGTCGACGGCATCGATTTCACCATCGCGCATGAACGCATCCTCGGCGTGGTGGGCGAGAGCGGCTGCGGCAAATCGGTGACCGCCCGCGCGATCATGGGATTGATCGAGACGCCGGGCCGCATCACGGCCGGCGAGATCCTGCTGCATCGTCGGGGCGGCATCGTCGACATCTGCAAGCTCGATCCGCGCGGGCGCGAGATCCGCGCCATTCGGGGCGGCGAGATGGCGATGATCTTCCAGGAGCCGATGACCTCGCTCAATCCGGTGTTCACGATCGGCGACCAGATCGTCGAGGCCGTGACGCTGCATCAGGGCATCGGTCGAAGCGAGGCGCGCGCCCGCGCGATCGATCTCCTCGCCGCCGTGGGCATTCCGATGCCGCGGCAGCGATTCGACAATTTTCCGCATCAGCTCTCCGGCGGCATGCGCCAGCGCGTGATGATCGCGATGGCGATGTCGTGCAACCCGCGGCTGCTGATCGCGGACGAACCCACGACCGCGCTCGATGTCACGATCCAGGCGCAGGTGATGGATCTGATGAACGCGCTGCGGCGCGACTTCCACACGGCGATCATGTTCATCACCCATGATCTCGGCGTCATCGCCAGCATGGCCGACGACGTGGCCGTCATGTATCTGGGTCGGATCGTCGAACGCGCGTCGGTGCGCGAGATCTTCAAGCACCCGAAGCATCCGTATACGCAAGGCCTGATGCAATCGATCCCCTCGCTGACCGACGGCAAGGCGCGCCGGCTCAAGGCGATCGACGGCAACGTCCCCTCGGCCTTCTTGCAGCAATCCGGTTGCGGCTTCGCGCCGCGCTGTCCGCATGCGATGGAAATCTGCCGCGCGCATTCACCCGTGCTCGAAGCCGTCGCGCCGAGCCACGAAGCCGCCTGCTTCCTGCACCGGGCCGCGCCATGACGACGCAGGAAACGCTGCTCGACATCCGGGCTCTGCGAAAATTCTTTCCCGTTCGCAAGGGCGCCTTGCAGCGTATCGTCGCGCAGGTGAAGGCGGTGGACGGCGTCGATCTTTCGATCCGTGCGGGTGAGACGCTTGCGCTGGTCGGCGAAAGCGGATGCGGCAAGACGACGACCGGTCGCACCATCCTGCGCCTGATCGAACCGACCTCTGGTGAGATCCTGTTCCGCAGTCGCAGCGCGACCGGCGACATCGCCGGAAACATGACCGATGTCGCCACCGCGACGCCGGCTCAGCTCAGGCTGCTGCGTCGCGACATGCAGATCATCTTCCAGGATCCCTATGCGTCGCTGAACCCGCGCATGACGATCGCCGAAATCGTCGGTGAGCCGCTCAAGATCCAGGGCCTCGTCCCGTCGAGCGAGCGCGAGGCGCGGGTGCTCGAGCTGTTGCGCGCGGTCGGACTCGGCGCCGATCAACTCCGCCGCTACCCGCATGAATTCTCTGGCGGCCAACGCCAGCGCATCGGCATCGCGCGCGCGCTGGCGCTCAAGCCGCAGCTGGTGGTCGCGGATGAACCGGTCTCGGCGCTCGACGTCTCGATCCAGGCCCAGGTCATCAATCTGCTGCAGGATCTGCAGGAAGCATTCGGCCTGACCTATCTGTTCATCGCGCATGATCTCTCCGTCGTGAAGCACATCGCCAACCGGGTCGCCGTGATGTATCTCGGCCGCATCGTCGAACTCGCGCCGACCGAAGAGCTCTTCGGCAACCCCAAGCACCCCTATACCGAGGCGCTGATGTCGGCGGTGCCGGTCGCCGATCCCGACTTCAAGGCCGAGCGCATCCTGCTGGCCGGCGACGTGCCCAGCCCCGTGAACCCGCCCACGGGCTGCCACTTCCACCCGCGCTGTCGCTACGCCCAGGAGATCTGCAAGACGCAGACCCCGACCAATCGCGCGACCAGCGAACAGCATTTCGTCACCTGCCACCGCGCCGACGAGCTGAGCCTGCGCGGCGTCCGAGCGTCGTGACCCAAACTCCCGAGAGCTGCGCCGCACGACGATGCCAACACTCGTCGCCCCGCCTCACCTCGAGGAGGGATGACGACGAACTCTGCACCGCCTGTCACGACTGACGCTCGTCCCCTCCTGTTTGCGCACAGCGCAAATAGGAGGGGTAGGATCACGCGCGGAGGCGCGCGAGCCGGCGAGGTTCCGTGAAGTCAGTGAGGGGAAAACCGATCCAGCATCGATTTGCCCGATCATCGCGCTGTGCAGCTGGCCCCTGGTGTTGAGGCCATAGTCGCTTGCACCGCGCGCGGGCTGGCCTGATTTGGTGGTCCGGCCGCCTTCGAGGCTGAAGACGTGCTCGTCCGACAGGGCGACGGCGACGATCTTGATCAGCTTGTCCGGTGGCGGCAGGAATCTCACGAGCCATGTGATGCCGCCGCCCTCGCGGCGGCGGTCGCTCAGGATCTTGAGTTGGACGATGTCCTTTCCATCATGGACGGCTCCTGGCCCATAGAACGGGACGCCGGAGACCCATTCGATGGCCGCGATGTCGACGTGCAGCGATGCCATTGTTCTCACCTGCGCGAAATTGTGGAGCATCGTGACGGGGAGGTTGCGCGGATTTTCGGTTCGTGGGACCTCCCCGGCCGCTGCGCGGCCACCCCTCCTATTTTCGCTGTGCGAAAACAGGAGGGGATGCGGCGTGTCGACGGTCCGAGCTCACGCCTCCATCCACCATTCGTTGCAATCCACGTATTGCGTGGGGTGCATCTGGACGCCTTTCACGCGCTTGTCGACGGGCATGAAGACATTGCGGAAGAGCGGCTGCACCAGCGGGCCGTCGTTCTGCAGAATCTCCTGCAGGCGATGCACGTGCCGGCGGCGCTTCTCCACATCGGCGGTCGCCTCCGCGATCGTGAGCAGATCGTCGAATTCCTTGTTGGAGAAGAGCGACTCGTTCCACGGCACGCCGGTGCGATAGGCGAGCGCGAGGCACATCACGCCGAGCGGGCGATGCGACCAGTCGCCGAAGGCGAAGGGCGCCTTGTTCCAAACCTTGTTCCATTCGGTCGAGGGCAGCGGCTCGAGCTTCACGCGGATCCCTGCTTCCGCCCATTGGTCGACGAGCGCGACCGCGATGTCCTTCGTCCAGTTCGACGACACCGTCATCGGCACCGCGATATCGATGCCGTTGGGGTAGCCGGCCTCGGTCAGCAATTGCTTGGTCTTGGCGAGATCGCGCTTGAACGGCGGCATCGGTGCGTATTCCGGATGCGCCGGCGACACGTGGTGATGCTCGGCGCGATAGCCGAGTTCGCCGAAAGTGGTCTCCGTCAGCTTGTCGTTGTCGACCGCGTAGCGCATCGCGCGCACGACGCGTATGTCGGTGAACGGCGCTACCGGCTGCATGCGCGCATGCACCGTGGCGCCGGTGCGGGCCAGATAGATCTCCGTGTTCGGCAGGCGCTTGAGCGCCGGGAACTGCGCCTGATGCGTCGACACGATGCAGTGGACCTGGCGCGAGGCATAGGCCGCGAGATCGGCATTGGCATCATCGCCCAGATCGACGAACACGACCTCGTCGAGATACGGCCCGGTGCCCCAGTAGTTGCGGTTGGCGCGATAGATCGCGCGCTTCGAGATGTCGTATTCGATGAGCTCGAACGGCCCGGTGCCGTTCATGCCAGGCTTGAAGACATTGCCTTCCTCCGGATCGAGGATCACGAAGGGGTAGTGGAAGAAATGTTCCGGCACGGCGAGCTGCGGCAGTTTCAGGTTCAGCCGCACGGTGAAGTCGTCGACCTTCTCGATCGCACGCGAATCCCACAGCCGCGACGACATGCGCGGGCGGCCTTGCGCGTCCTTCTCGCCGCTGTCGAAATCCTCGAGCATGTAGCCCTTCATCAGACCGAGCACCGAAGAGCCCGTCTTCGGATCGAGGACGTTCCTGATGTTCCAGATCACGTCGTCGGCCGTGAACTGCCGGCCCTTGCGCCATTTGACGTTCTTGCGGACATGCAGCGTCCAGGTCTTCAGATCCTCGCTCGGCGTCCATTTCTCCAGCAGCATCGGGCGCGTGACGTTGTCGTAGCCGGTCCAGGCGAGATACTCGAGGACCTGGCGCGCGGAATTGCTCGCGGGCACGTTGCCCATCGCATGCGGGTTGGCGATCTCGCGTACGCGCGCCGCGAGACGCAGGCTGCCGCCCTTGCGCGGCGCGCCTTGCGCGAACGCGGCGCCGCTCTCGGGCCCGAGCACGCGATCGGCGAAACCCGACGCGGCGAGCGCGGAGACGCCGAGCAAGGTCGCGGTGCGCAGGAACTCGCGGCGATCGCAGCGCCGATCGACGAGCAATTGCCGGAGTTGGAGGACGTAGGGATGTTCGCGATCGGTCGACATCGTTCGGCAGCCTTTCCTGGGAAGAGTGCGACGAGTGACGGTGGAGATATTTATGATTGACCGCTCCCGGTCGCGCTCACAAGCTGATTCGAGGGATCTGCGATGAGAATTCTTGGATGACTCGCGTCGTCGTTCGACGCCTCGGCTACATGCTGGTCACGATGCTGCTGGCATCCCTGACGCTGTTTTTGCTTTTCGAGATCGATCCCGAGACCGTCGCCGCCAATGTGCTGGGGCAGTATTCGAGCACCGAGCAGCGCCGGCTCTGGCTCACGCAGAACGGCTACGATCGATCCCTGGCGCTGCGCTACTGGAGTTGGCTCAGCCGCTTCGTGACGGGCGATCTCGGCCATTCCCGCGTGTTCAACCGACCGGTCGCCGAGATCCTCTGGGTGCGCGTCGGCAATTCCGCGATCCTCGCCGCCGCGTTCTTCGCCGTCATGGTGCCGATGTCGCTCACGCTCGGCGTTCTCGCGGGCATGCGCGAGGGTTCGCGCCTCGACCGCCTGGTCTCGACATTCTGCATCGTCACGACATCGATCCCGCCATTCGCCAGCGGCATCTTCGCAACGGCGCTGTTCGTCTTCGGCCTGGACTGGCTGCCGGGCACATCCTCGATGATCGACGGCTTCAGCCCACGCGAGCTCGTGCTGCCGCTTCTCGTCCTGCTGGTCTACGATTTCGGCTATGTCGCGCGCATCACGCGCGCGTCGATGGCCGATGTGATGGCCACCGCCTACGTGCGCACCGCGATCCTGAAAGGCACCCCGCGGCGACGCGTCATCCTGCGCCATGCGCTGCGCAACGCGCTGATCGCGCCCTTCACCGTGATCATGCTGCAGGTGAACTGGTTGATCGGCGGCGTCATCGTGGTCGAATTCATGTTCGCCTACAAAGGGCTCGGCTCGCTCATCCTCGAGGCCTCGCTGGCGCAGGACATCTTCCTGATCCAGGCCAGCACGATGCTGACGATCCTGCTGGCGGTGCTCACGCAATCGATCGCCGATATCGGCTACGGTTTCCTCAATCCGCGGATCCGGTACCGGTGATCGCGCTGCTCCGCCGCCTGCCCGCCAGCCCGATCGCGATCATCGGGATCGCGATCGTCGCGTTCTGGGTCATCGTCGCGCTGCTGGCGCCGTTGCTCGCGCCGCTGGCGCCGACGCGCAGCCTGCAGCCGATGGCGCTGCCCGGCGATCGCGGCCCTGGCGGCATCATGTTCTGGCTCGGCACCGATGTGCTCGGCCGCGACATCCTCTCGCGGATCATCTTCGGCACACGCAGCGTGCTGCTCTACGCGCCGCTCGCGACGCTCACCGCCTTCGCCGCGGGCATCGCCATGGGCCTGGTCGCCGGGTTCAAGGGCGGCTGGCTCGACGAGGCGCTGTCGCGCTTCGCGGATCTCATTCTCGCCTTCCCGTTGCTGATCCTCTACATCGTGATCATCGCCAAGTTCGGCGCATCGGCCGTCAACATCGTGCTGGCCGTGACGCTCGGCGCGATGCCCGGGATCATGCGCATCACGCGCGGCCTGGTGCTCGACCAGCGCGGCCGCGCCTACGTGCAAGCCGCACAGCTTCGCGGCGAGCCGGTCTGGTACATCCTGATCGTCGAGATCCTGCCCAATGTTCGCGGCCCGCTGATCGTCGATTTCTGCCTGCGGCTCGGTTACGTCATCATCGCCATCGGGACGCTCGGCTTCCTCGGCCTCGGGCTGCCGCCGCCCAATCCCGATTGGGGCACGATGATCAACGAGAACCGCAACATGGCCCTCGTCTTCCCGCACATGGTGGTGTTTCCCTGCATCGCCGTGTCTTCGCTGGTGCTCGGCTTCAACCTGCTCGCCGACGGCATCCGCGAGCTGTCGCAGACGGAGTGAGGTCGGATGCCCGCGCCGCCGCTCCTCGAACTCGACGACCTGACGATCGCCTATCGCACGCGCCATGGTGACATCCCCGCCGTCACCGGCGTGAGTCTCACGGTCGCGCCGGGCGAGAGCGTCGGGCTCGTGGGCGAGTCCGGTTGCGGCAAGTCGACCTGCGCCTTCGCCATGCTGCGTCATTTCGCCGGCGCCGGCCGCATCCTCAATGGCCGCATCCGCTTCGAAGGGCGCGACATGGCCGAACTCTCGGCGCCCGAACTGGAGCGCCTGCGCGGCGGCAAGATCGCGATGGTGTTCCAGGATCCGATGGCGTCGCTCAATCCGAGCCTCACCATCGGCGAGCAGCTCTGCGAAGTCCTCGTCCATCATGAAGGCCTGAGCTGGGACGCGGCGGGGGCGCGCGTCGCGGCGATGCTCGTCGACGTCAAGCTGCCGGATCCGTCGCGCATCATGCGCGGCTATCCCCACCAGCTCTCGGGTGGACAACAGCAACGCGTGGTGATCGCGATGGCGCTCCTGACGCGGCCCGCGCTGCTGGTGCTCGACGAACCGACCACGGGACTGGACGTGACGATCGAAGCGGGGATCGTCGATCTGATCGCGACGCTGCAGCAGCGCTACGGCACGAGCATGATCTACATCTCCCACAATCTCGGCCTGATCGCGCAGATCTGCACGCGTGTCGCCGTCATGTATGCCGGCGAGATCGTCGAGGAGGGGCCGACGACCCGCGTCTTCACGACGCCGCGCCACCCCTACACGCAAGGCCTGCTGCGCTGCCTGCCCGACGTGGGGAGCGACAAGTTCTCGCGGCCGTTGCGCGCGATCCCCGGCAGCGTCGCGTCGCCGGATGCGCGGCCGCCGGGCTGCGCCTTCGGTCCGCGCTGCGAGCATTTCACGCCGGGGCTCTGCGATCGGCGCGGCATCGCGCTCGAGGGCGACGACGCGCTGCATCGCGCGCGATGCGTCCGTTGGCGAGATCTCGTTGCGCTGGAACACGAGGTCGCGCCGCCGAATTTCATCCCGACGACGACCGCCGCGGCGATCGAGGTCGATGTCGCCGGATTGACGAAGCGCTACACGATCGATGATCGCGGCCTCTTCGCGATGCTGCGACGCCGCGCCGCGAAGACGATCACCGCGAATGCGGAGCTGAGCTTCTGTGCGCGTCGCGCGCGCACGCTGGCAATCGTCGGTGAATCAGGCTGCGGAAAATCGACATTCGCCAAGATCCTCACAGGATTGGAGACCGCGACTTCGGGCCGCCTGACGATCGGGGATGTCGATGTCGCGACGTTGCCCGTCGAGCGCCGCTCGCGCGAGCTGCTGCGTCGGCTGCAGATGATCTTCCAGAATCCCGATGAGACGCTCAACCCCAGCTACTCGATCGGCCGGCAGATCGCCCGTGTGGTCAAGAAGCTGGGCGTCGCACGCGGACGCAAGGCGATCCAGGCGGAAACCACGCGGCTGCTCGGGCTGATTCGCCTGGGTCCCGAGCATGCGCGCCGCCGGCCGGGCCAGCTCTCCGGCGGCCAGCGTCAGCGCGTGGGGATCGCGCGCGCCTATGCCGGCGAGCCATCGATCGTGATCGCCGATGAACCCGTCTCCTCGCTCGATGTGTCGGTTCGTGCGGCGATCATCGAGCTGCTGCTCGATGTCCAGCGCCGCCACGGCACGACGCTGATCTTGATCAGCCATGATCTCGGCCTCGTGCATCACATCGCCGACGACGTCGTGGTGATGTATCTCGGCCGCATCATGGCGGCCGGCAGCGTGGCGCAGATCTTCGCGCCGCCCTTTCATCCCTATACCGAGGCGCTGCTCTCGGCCGTTCCGAGCGTCGATCCGCGCATGGCGCGCAAACGCGTGCGCCTCGAAGGCGAATTGCCGAGCGCGATCGATCCACCGCTGGGCTGTCCATTCCATACGCGGTGCCACCGCAAGCTCGGCGCGATCTGCGTGCGGACGCCGCCGCCGGAGCAGATCACGCCGGACGGCCTTCGCATCGCCTGCCACATCCCCCTGCACGATCTGACGCGCCAGTCCGGAGAGAGGCCACGATGAACAGTAAATCGATCGCCGGCGAGCGCGGGGTCGTTGCAGCCGGTCATCCGCTCGAGGTCGAAGCGGGGCTGGCCATGATGCGCGCCGGCGGCAATGCGATCGACGCGCTCGTCGCCGCCGCCTTCACCGGCTTCGTGGTCGAGCCCGCATCCTGTGGCGTCGGCGGTTATGGCCATCTCTCCGTGCGGGTCGGCGCGACCGGCGACATGATCTCGATCGATCACTACGTGCGGGCGCCGGCGGCGGCGCGGCCGGACATGTTCGCGATCGATCACGCCAAGCCGTTCAAGTATTACGGCTTCCCGCACAGTGTCGGGATGAAGGCGGAGCGTGGCCATCTGGCGCCGGCGGTTCCCGGCGCGGTCGCCGGCCTCTGCACGGCGCAGGCGATGTTCGGCCGGTTGCGGCTCGCCCAGATTCTCGAACCAGCGATCGCCGCGGCCGAGAGCGGTGTGCCCATGAGCTGGTCTCTCCTCCTCGTCCTCGCGCCGCTGCTCGACGAATTTCGCGCGCTCCCCGAGGCGGCCGCCCTGCTGCTGCGCGATGGAAGACTGCCGAAGCCGCCTGGCCAGCTCGGTGGCGGCGATCGTTTGGATTTCAGCGACCTCGCCGGCACGCTCCGACTCATCGCCGCGCATGGGGCTGCCGGATTCTATGACGGCCCGGTCGCGGCGGCCATCGAACGCGAATGCACTAGGCATGGTGGCATTCTCACCGCCGCCGACCTGGCGTCCTATCGGCCGCGCATCCTGCGCGAAACGCCGCTGCGCTATCGCGACTACGCCTATGTCACGTGTTTCGATCAGGTCGGCTACGAAGCCCTGAACATTCTCGGTCACTTCGACCTCGCCCGGCTGGGCGTCGACTCCCCCGCCTATCGCCATGTGATGGCCGAGGCGCTGGCCTGCGGCTTCGTCGACAGCATGACGCATTACGGCGATCCGGATTTCGAACGGGCGCCGATCGCCGGGCTCGCCAGCGCCGAGTTCGGCGCCGCGCGCGCGCGCATGATTGCGCTGGATCGCGCGCTCGCACGGCCCGTCGCGGCGGCAGATCCGTGGAAGTTCGACGCCAACGGTGCGCCGCCCATCGCGATCGACGCCGCGCCGGGCATCGCGAAGCTCGACGGCACGAGCCAGATGGTCGCCGCCGATCGCGACGGCAACGTGGCTTCGTTGATCACCAGCCTGACCAGCAGCTTCGGCTCGCTCGTGCTCGTGCCCGGTACCGGGATCTTCCTGAACAACTCGATGCAGAATTTCGACCCGCGGCCCGATCAGGCGAATTCGATCAAACCCGGCAAGATGCCGATCTTCGCGGCGCCCGCCCTGGTCGCGGCGCGCAAGGACGGGTCATGCTTCGCCGCCGGCGGATCCGGCGGCTATCGGATCACGTCGGGCGTGCTCCACGCCTTCGTGCATCACGTCGATTTCCAACACGAAGTCCAGGCCGCGATCGATGCGCCGCGCGTGCATTGCCAGGGCCAGCAGACCTATGTCGATGGCCGCATCGCGCCGGAAATCCGAACGGCGCTGGCGGCGATGGGCCATGTGCTGATCACGCAGACCGAGGATCCCGGCCTCAATGCCTATGGCCGCGTCTGCGCCGTCGCGCTCGACCGCAGGACCGGGCTGCTGACGGCGGGCGCCGGTCCGAGCTGGGGCGCCGCGGCGGGCGGCTGGTGAGCGTGATGCGCACCAGCCACGTGTCGCTCACACGTTCGCGGCTCGTCGCGTCGGGCGGCGTGGTCGCCTGCGGCCATCCCCTGGCGGCGGAGATCGGCTGCCGCGTCCTGATCGATGGCGGCAATGCCGTCGACGCCGTGATCGCGGCGGCCTTCGCCTCCTTCGTGGTCGAGCCCGCGCAATGCGGGATTGGCGGCCATGGCCGGATGTCGATCCATCTCGCCCGCTCGGGCCGCACGATCGGCATCGATCATTTCATCCGCGCGCCGAGCCAGGCGACGCCCGAGATGTATCAGGCGGCCCTCGCGAAATGGCGCGGCGCGGGCCGCGACGGCAGCGACGGGTTGATCAACACGACCGGCCATCTCGCCGTCGGCGTGCCTGGCGCCATCGCCGGTCTCTGCGTCGCGCAGAAGCGCTTCGCGACGCGCTCCCTGGCGGCGCTGATGACGCCCGCGATCGACATCGCGCGATCGGGCATCACGGTCGATCAGCGCATGGCGGCGCAGACCGCGCAGCGCGCTGCGGAGATCCGCCTTTATCCCGAGGCGGCCGCGCACCTGCTCCGCGACGGCCTCCCGCTGCGCCCGCCGAGCTGGCACGCCGGCGTGCAGCGCATCGATGCGTCCGCGCTCGCCGCGACGCTCCAGCAGATCGCGCGGCACGGCGCTCGCGCCTTCTACGACGGAAAGCTCGCGGCGGCGATCGCGCAGGAGATGCAGGCGAATCACGGGTTGCTCACCGCCGCCGATCTCGCCGCCTACCGGCCGCATGTCTTCGAGCAGCCGCGCTTCCAGTATCGCGGCACGAGCTACGTGACTTGCGGCGATCTGATCGCGACCGAAGCCCTGAACATTCTCGAGCATTTCGATCTCGCCGCGCTCGGGCCTGCGAGCGCACAGCGCTATCACCTGATCGCCGAAGCCATGGGTCAGGCCTTCGTCGACAATTTCACGCATGCCGGCGATCCCGCCCATCTCGCCGCCCCGCTCGATGGTTTGGCAAGCAAGCGCTACGCCGCGAGCCAGGCCGCGCGGATCACGCACGATCGCGCGCGTGATCGCATCACGCCAGGCGATCCGTGGCCCGAACAGCGCCGAAGCACTGCGCCTGAAGGCGCCATCGCGTTGCCGCCTCTCGCCGGAACGACGCAGATCTGCGCCGCGGATCGCGAGGGCAATGTCGCCGCGCTGATCACCAGCCTCGGCAGCGCTTTCGGCTCGCTTGTCATGGTGCCGGAGACGGGAATCATGCTCGGCAACGCGATGCAGTGGTTCGACCCGCGGCCCGGCAAGCTCAACTCGGTGGGCCCGGGGCGCATGCCGCTCTACGCCGCGCCGGTGTTGATCGCCTTCGACGGCGCGCGCGCGCTCGGCGCCATCGTCGGCTCCGGCGGCTATCGCATCCAGGCCGCCGTGCTCAATCCACTTCTGGCGATCGTCGATCACGGCATGACCGCGCAAGCTGCGGTCGAACACCCACGAATCCACGGCGAGGGCGCCAGCATCGACATCGACAGCCGCGTCGCCCCGGCGACACGCGCCGCGCTCCAAGCGATGGGCCACGCGATGCGAATCCTCGATCCGAGCGACCTTGGCGGCGGTCTCGGCCGCTGCTCGATGCTGTGGCGCGCTGACGGCGATGAGTGGGAAACCGCCGCCGAACCCTGGAGCGGCGGCGCCGCCGGTCACGACTGACGCTCGTCCCCTCCTGTTTGCGCGCAGCGAAAATAGGAGGGGCAGGATCGCGCGCGGAGGCGCGCGAGCCGGGGAGGTTCCTTGAAGTCAGTGAGCGGGGGGTTCAAGGAACCTCCCCGTCACGCGCTTCGCGCGTGCCACCCCTCCTTCTATGGGCTGGTTGGAGTCAAGTGCGTTTTGCT
>Ga0163144_10013616_pt1 | contig 16955 bp, 14 predicted proteins | sample OliLak19BULKMAT1_FD_123175 | JGI IMG/M metagenome (GOLD analysis project Ga0163144, IMG submission 123175) | Freshwater microbial mat bacterial communities from Lake Vanda, McMurdo Dry Valleys, Antarctica - Oligotrophic Lake LV.19.BULKMAT1 | ecosystem: Environmental > Aquatic > Freshwater >... | reverse complement strand
GTTGGAAATCCCATGGGCTGAAACTAGTCGAATAACTAGATACAAGTCCAGCAAAATCAAGCTTTCTGAATTTTTAACCGCCTCAATCCCTGATTGCTATCTAGTCAGAGGCCAAACTCCAGAGCGGCTTGAAAAGCCGCGCTCCATACCTCACTTCTTCTTCTTCGCCTTCGCCTCTTCCATGCCTGCCTTAACCTTCGCCTCGAGGGAGTCGTAGAGTTCCTGGTCGGCCTTAAGGGCGTCCTTGGCGGCGTCGCGTCCCTGGGCGAGTTGGGCTCCGTCATAGGAGAACCATGATCCACGTTTTTGGATGATCTCCATTTCCAATGCGAGATCGAGCAAGGATCCGGTGGAGGAAATCCCTTCGTCATACATGATGTCGAACTCGGCCTCGGTGAAGGGCGGGGCGACCTTGTTTTTGACAACCTTGATCTTGGTGCGGCTGCCGATGACCGTACCATCGGAGGACTTGATCTGGCCGATGCGGCGGATATCGACGCGGACGGAGGAGAAGAACTTGAGCGCGCGGCCACCGGGTGTGGTCTCCGGACTACCGAACATGACGCCGATCTTTTCGCGGATCTGGTTGGTGAAGATGCAGACGGTTTTGGCTTTGGAGATGAAGGAGGTGAGCTTGCGCATCGCGGCGCTCATCAGGCGCGCCTGGGCGCCTACGGTGGAGTCACCGATCTCGCCGTCGAGTTCCTGTTTCGTGACCAGGGCGGCGACGGAATCGAGCACGATCACATCGATCGCATTCGAGCGGACGAGGGCTTCGCAGATCTGCAGGGCTTCCTCACCGGAGGACGGCTGGGAAACGAGGAGGTCATCGAGGTTCACACCGAGCTTGCGGGCGTATTGCGGGTCGAGCGCGTGCTCGACGTCGATGAACGCCGCCAGCCCGCCGCGCTTCTGTGCCTGCGCGATGACTGTTAGCGTGAGAGTGGTTTTACCTGAGGATTCCGGGCCGAAAACCTCCACGATACGGCCACGCGGGAAACCGCCAACCCCCAAAGCGCGGTCGATCAGGAGGTTGCCCGTCGGGATGACATCGACATCCACGCGATGCTCGTCGCCCATCCGCATGATCGCGGCTTCTCCGAATTCCTTTTGGATCTGGGAGATCGCAAGATCGAGGTTCCGCTTGCGCGCTTCCTTGAGTTTATCTTCCGCTGTATTTTCCGCCGCTGTTTTTGTAGCCATGCGGTGAAAGTGGGCAAACGGATCGCTTGCGGCAAGCAAAAAAGATGTTCGCTAGAACAAAAAAGAGAACATTAGGAATTCTTGGGCGTAACGCACTGATTTCCAACGTTCCTCGTGATGATGCCTCCGGGACAGGGAAAGCGGTGGGGAGCGGGACAGGGAGACCACTTGCTAGAAGACGGATAAAAAGCGAGGGCGCGGATCCGTTTCCAGATCCGCGCCCTACATGACCTTGCGGTCTCAGGGCAATTGAGCTTTCCCCCCGGAAGACTCAATCACTCCGGCTCTCGCAGAGGACGACATCAATCTGTCAGGTATCCGTAGATTGTAAATAATAAAGTTTCCTTAAATGAAAGTTTTTTCAAAGGTCTCCGAGGGTCGCCTTGAGAGCCTCGAAATCAGGTAGATCCTTCGGGTGATCCTTCACGTCCACGAAGCGGACGACACCTTCCTTGTCGATGACGAAGGCGGAACGCTTCGCCACGCCGCCCATGATGAGGTTCGCCTCGGGGAGAAACTGCTCGTAAGCGACGCCGTATGCCTTCGCGACGTTGTGCTCGTAATCGCTGAGCAGCGGAACGGTGATGCCTTCCTTCTGCGCCCAGATTTCCTGCGCGAAAGGGTTGTCGCCGGAGATTGCGAAGACCTTCGCGTCGAGAGCCTCGTAGTCCTTGATACCGGAAGAAATGTCACACAGCTCGGTGGTGCATACGCCGGTGAAGGCCATCGGCACGAAGAGGAGGACGATGTTCGATTTGCCGATCTCGTCGCTGAGTTTCACGAGTTTCGGGCCTTCGGAGGTTTTGGTGACGAGGGTGAAGTCTGGGGCTTTGTCGCCTGCTTTGATGGACATGGTGTTGGTGTTCGGTTGGTTGTTATTGAAAGGAAGCCCAATCTAGGCGATGTCCGCCGCCGGTCAATCCTTCCCGAACAGCGCCGCCTTCTCCACCCCGGAAACAACGCGCCACTCACCTTCCGCCAGCTCCTCTGGAAGCTTCAGCCCGCCGATGGAAATCCGCTTCAGCCCAAGCACATGGTTCCCCACCGCCGCGAACATCCGCCGCACCTGATGATAGCGGCCCTCGTGCAATGTCACCAGCGCCTCCCTCTTGCCGAGCGCCTCGAAGCCTGCGGGGAGCAGCGGCTTCACATCGCTTTCCAGCAACAGCTCGCCGGAGCCGAAAATTTCTCCCTCGTTGCCCTGCAGCGGCCTGTCCAGCACCGCATGATAGATTTTCAGGCAACCGGATTTCGGATGGATCACCTGGTGGAGGAATTTCCCGTCGTCGCTCATCAGCAGCATCCCGGTGGTGTCCTTGTCGAGGCGGCCGACGGGGTTCAGCCCCGGATTGCGTTTCGAAAACCTCGGTGGCAGAAGGTCGTAGATCGTATCTCCGGGATCCTCGGTGCTGCATGTGAAACCGGCGGGCTTGTTGATCACGATCACCAGCGGCGCCTGCGGATCAAGCCCCACACCGGCCACCAGGATGTTCTCCGCGCCGGGGAAATCCTTCGCCCCCAGCGCATTGCCACCTAGGTCCGTCACCGCACCGCTGCGGATCAGCCTGTCCGCCTCCTTGCGCGATCCGTAGCCGAGGTTTGCCAGTAGTTTCACCAGTTTCATCGGCGCGACCCTACCAGATATCCGTGCAGGGCTAACAACTTTCTCGGATGCTTGATTTCTCGAAGGTTTTCCCTACCTTTTCTGCTCGTGTCCCGGATTTTCCCGAAATTTTGGCTCAGCCGGTGTTTGCCCCCTGCTGCCGCGCTGTTGCTGACGCCCTCATGCGACAACCCGGAAAAGCACGCCCTCCGCGAGCTTTCCCGCGAAGGAATCCAAGCGAGCGGGCGGGCCCTTGTCGAGGCGGTCACCGACGGCGAAGACCAACACGCCCGCTGGCTGCTCCAGGTGAAAGTCCACACCGAGCAGCGCGATGCGATGGGCCGCACGCCACTGCGCATCGCCGTCGAGCAAAACCGCCCGACAGTCGCAATCATGCTCCTTGATGCCGGAGCCAACCCGGACTCCAAGACCGCCGACGGCATCTCCGTGCTCGGCGCCGCCATCGCCCGCGAGGAAACCCCCATCACCGAGAAGCTCATCGCCTCCGGCGCAAACCCGGCCGGCCTCATGCCCGGCGGCGAAAAAATCCTCCCCTGGTGCATCCGCAACGGCCGCCTCGCCTTCGTCCGCTCCATGTTCCGCCACGGTGCCGACCCGCACCTCACCGACCACGAAGGCAACCCTCTCCTCCACATCGCCATCTCAGCCGGCCACCGCGATCTCGTCCAAACCCTCATCGAAATGGGCGCCGACCCCGGAGCCACCGATCCCGAGGGGCGCGGTGTCCTCGCCCTCGCCGTGACGAACGGCTGGACTGAGATTCTCCAAACCCTCGCCGCCGCCGGAGCCGATCCCAACCTCTCTTCCTCCGGCGGACTCACCCTACTTGAGCAGGCCATCGCCGATCACGATACGGAACTCATCCCGCTGCTCATGCGCATCGGCGCAGATCCCGTCCGCGTGCCGACCATCCCCGGCGGGGTCACCCCGCTGGAGGCCGCCATCGCCAGCGGCCACCCGCCCACCTTGCAGGCTGTCCTCCGCCCCGGCGAAACACTGGACGGCCCCGAGTGGGAGCCGGCCATCTGGCTCGCCTACCGCCGCGACAATCCAGATCTCGCCCGCATGCTCTTCGGCAAAGGCGCCCGCGCCAGCCATTACCGGGAAAACGGCCTCCTGCTCACCGAGGCCGCCGCCCTCGCCGGGGAAATTTCGTGGCTCAAGCTACTGCTCGACTACGGCCACAGCCCGGGGAAATCCCTCGCCTATTCATGTGCCATGGGCAACCGCCTCACCGCCTCTTACCTCCTTTCCACCGGCGCGAGTGCAGACATCACCCTATTCCCCAGCCTCGATACCGCCCTCTCCCTCGCCATGCGCTCCGGCCACGACCGCCTCGCCACCCTGCTCCTGCGCCACGGCGCAAACGCCAAGCTCCGCCTCCGCGAAGGCCAGAAACCCCTCCACTTCGCCATCGTCACGGGAAACCCGAACACAGTCCGCGAGCTCCTCGCCGCCGGGGCCGATCCCAACGAACCCATCGCCCTCCCCGTCAGCCAGGCATTCCTCGACCGCGTCGAGTCAAAGGATATGCGCTGGTATCTCACGCGCACCCGCAACGTCACACCCATCATGCTCGCCGCAAACACCGGCAACATCGCCACTGCCCGCCACCTGCTCACCGCCGGTGCGAAAACCAACACCTACACACGCCCACACTCCACCTGGCCGCTCAACTTCGCATCCCGCCGCAGCGATGTCCCCATGATGCGCCTCCTCCTCGGCCAGGATCCGGAAAAAACACAGCGCCACATCATCCTCTCCCTCGGCGAGCAGCGCGCCCGCGTCTATGATGCCAAGGGCGAGGAGATCTTCTCCACCAAGGTCTCCTCCGGAAAACGCGGCTACAGCACCCGCCAAGGCGAGTTCGTAATCACCGACAAGCACCGCCAGCACACCTCCACCCTCTACCACTCCTCCATGCCCTATTTCCAGCGCCTGAGCTGCAGCGATTTCGGCTTCCACTACGGCTACGTCCCCGGCTACGCCGCCTCCCACGGCTGCATCCGCCTCCCCATGGACTCCGCCAAGAAACTCTTCGCCATGACCGAAGTCGGCGACCGCGTCACCATCCAGCCTTAGCGAGAACTGCGGGATAGCCCTCCCCATCCACCCCCACTAAAGCAAACCGAACCCCCGCGCTAACAGCACTGTTAGCTGATAGAATCCAATGGCTCATTCCAACACCCGTGGCATAAGCCGAATGAAATACGAAACGTCAGCGAATGGCTGGCCCGCTCGATACACTCGCGAAGGAGTAACGTTTAGCCAGCTTTTCACTTCAGACTCCAAGTTTGGTGGCGAAGACGAATCTTTTGAGGCCGCCAAGAAGTGGCGTGACGAGATTAGGGATATTTCCTCCGTGTCCCCATGCAATGAGAGATTCGATGCGGTCTTCCGCCCTGTAAGGGCAACGCATACTAGCCTAGGGCAAGTCCGCGTCAGCGGTCGCCGCCCTAGGTTAGGCACCCAAAAAACTCACCGCAGGCTGAAGGCCTGCACCATAAGGCAACGGGAAATTAGACGAGAATGTTGCAGACTTTCAGCCTGCCAAACACTTTTTCATGCAACCTAGGGCGTTGCCCTAGGCTAGTATGAATCAGCCCGTTGGGCTGCAAACCATGGTGGCCAGTGGCCTGGTGCTGAACGCTGCCAATTGCTGGATGAAGTGCCACAGTGGGACCAATGAATTACCCAATCAATGTCCACGAATCCTATGCCTTCATGGGGAGGTCAGGATGTCTGAGGCTACGCCTCTCCCTGGATCTCGCGCTCGCCCTTGCTGAGGTGGCGGAGATCCCTGGCTTGTTCGAGGTAAACGGCGTCCTCGCCGATGTTCGAGGCGAGGTCACCGACGCGCTCCAGGGAGCGGATGATGAAGATGAGGTGCAGGTATTCCTGGCTGCGGCCTTCGGTGTCCTCGATGCGGGATCCGAACTGGGCGGTGGCGGCCTTATCCATGCGGTCCAGCTCCTTGTCGCGGGCGTGGAGGGAGGCCCCGAGCGTGCCGTTGCCATCGCTGTAGGCGGAAATGGCGTCGCGCAGGAGATGGTCGGCGAGGGTGTAGAGCGGCTCGATGAGGTTCACATCGCTCAGTTCCGGCTCGGCCATGATCTTCTTGGCGCGCTTGGCGATGTTCACGGCATGGTCGGAGATGCGCTCCAGGTTCACCGAGATTTTCATGGAGGAAACGACCAGACGCAGATCCGTGGCCATGGGATGGTATCGGACGAGGATATCCATGCCGAGCTTGTCGATGGAGCGCTCGAGCTCGTCCACCTCGTCGTCATCGGCGATGACGGAGTTGGCGAGTTCCCTGTTCCGCTCCATCAGCGCCTGCATGGCGCGCTCAAGGTTGAGGCGCGTCTTGGCCGCCATTTTGAGCACCTCGCTTTTGAGCGAAGAGATGGCGTGGTCGAAATCCCGGAGGATGTGGGGTGAGGTATTCATGTGTTTTGCGGTTATCCGAACCTTCCGGTGATGTATTCCTCTGTGTGTTTCACGCTTGGGTTCGAAAATATCTTGGTCGTGGTGTCGTATTCGATCAGCTCGCCGATGTAGAAGAAGGCCGTCCTGTCGGAGACCCGGGTGGCCTGCTGCATGTTGTGGGTGACGATGACGATGGTGAATTCATCCCTGAGCTCGGCAATGAGCTCCTCGATGCGCGCGGTGGCGATGGGGTCGAGGGCGGAGCAGGGCTCGTCCATCAGGACGATGCGCGGTTTGACGGCGACGGTGCGGGCGATGCAGAGGCGCTGCTGCTGCCCGCCGGAGAGTCCCAGCGCACTGGAATTGAGGCGGTCCTTGACCTCTCCCCAGAGTGCGGCGCGGCGCAGGGAGTGCTCCACCGCCTCATCGAGCTTCGCCTTGTTTTTCACGCCCTGGATGCGCAGCCCGTAGGCGACGTTTTCGTAGATGGTCTTCGGGAAGGGGTTGTATTTCTGGAAGACCATCCCGACCTGCTTGCGCAGCTCGATGGGGTCGACATCGGCGGCGTTGATGTCCTGGCCCATGATGCGGATCTGGCCGTTGGTGACCTTCGAGGTATCGACGAGGTCGTTCATCCGGTTGAGGCAGCGCAGGAGCGTGGATTTCCCGCAGCCGGAGGGGCCGATGAGGGCGGTGACCTTGCCGGCGGGGATGTTGAAGGAGATGTTGCGGAGGACGTCCGTCTTGCCGTGGTCGTAGCTGAAGGAAACGTCGTCGATTTCGATCATCGCGTCTGCCTTGGCGATCGGATTCGGGTTGTTCTGTTCGTGGGCGGCCATGGTGCGGGCGGTGTCGTTCATCGTGTCGTGCATTGGGGGCGGGGTTGAGGTCACCACTTGAGTTTCTTGCGGAAATGGATGCGGAGGTAAATGGAAACCGAGGCGAAGGCCATGACCATGAGCAGGAAAACGAACACGGAGCCGTCCTGCATTGCGGAGGTGGCCTCGGTGCGCGGGATGCGCGCGGCGACGGTATAGATGTGGTAAGGCATGGCCTGGACGGAATCGGTGAGCAGGTCCGAGAGCCAATACGCGCCGTCGCCGTCCGCCGCCTGCCAAGGGAGCTTGCCTTTGAGGGCGACTGCGGCGGTGAACATGATCGGTGCGGTCTCGCCGGCGACGCGGGTCACACCGAGGACCGAGGCGGTGAGGATGCCCGGGGTGGCGTAGGGCAGGACGGCGGTGCGGATGCATTGCCATTTCGTGGCGCCGAGGGCGAGCGAGGCTTCGCGGAAGCCTCTGGGAATGGCTTTGAGGGATTCCTCGCAGGCGGCGATGATGACCGGCAGCACCATCACGGCGAGGGTGAGCCCGCCGGCCAGCAGCGAGTTCCCCCAGCCCTCGAAGCTGAGGTATCCGCCGCCGAAGAACGGGATCCATCCGGCGAAAGGAACCGCGAACAGCGATTTCTCCGGGTTCGGGATTTCGGTGAACACGGGCAGCAGCGGGAACAGGCAGAAGAAGGCGAATCCAAAGAGCCCGAAAACGATGGAGGGCACCCCGGCGAGGTTCATGATGGCCAGGCGTATCATGCCGACGAAGCGCCCCTGTTTCGCATACTCGTTCAGATAGACCGCAGCCGCGACACCGACGATCAGGGCCGTAACCATGCAGACGAGCACTAGCAGCGCCGTGCCGACCAGCGGCCCGGCGATGCCGCCGCCGGAGTATGCGTTGGTCTTCTTGTTCGCGACCACGGCATCCGGGTTTGCCTTGGTGAACTCGATGAAATCGGAGGAGGCCATCGACTGTTTCTCGCCATCCGCGTCGGTGAAATCGACCAGGGTCTCCGGCATCCGGGTCAGGAAGTCGGTGTTGATGACCTCGCCCCCTTTCTCGGAAAACACCGGCATGAGCACGGGCAGGCCTTTCTTCGCGATGTCGTAGAAGATGAACAGGGTGCAGCCGAGGATGATGTAAGTCAGCAGGGCGAAGACGATGGAACCCAAGGCATCCTTGGTTTTCCGCGAGCCGGATCTGGATTTGAAAGGGTTCATGGTTCAGGCGGCGAGGCCGAAGCGGCGGATGATGCGGCGCGCGCTGATGTTGATCAGCAGCGAGATGGTGAACAGGACGAGACCCACGGAAAACAGCGCGCGGTAGTGGATGGTGTTTGCGGTGACCTCGCCCATCTCCTGGGCGATGATGCCCGTCATGGTGTGCGCGGGCTGGGTGATGACGCCCACGCCGAGGCCGAAGTCCGGGATGGCGATCTGGTTTCCCGCCACCAGCAGGACGACCATCGTCTCACCGATGACCCTGCCGAAACCCAGCAGGATCGCCGCGAGGATCCCGGAGGCCGCGGTGGGGACAACGACCCTCATCACCGTCTGGAACTTCGTGCCGCCGAGGGCCAGCGATGCTTCCGAAAAGGAGGCGGGGACGTTGTTGAGGGCATCCTCGCAGAGGGTGAAAATCGTGGGGACGGCCATGAGTGCGAGCAGGAGGCCGGCGTTGAGGATGTTCAGGCGTTCCTGCATCGGGAAACCGGGAACCCACGAGAGCCATGGCACCTGGCTGACCTCCCGCAGCGCCTCACCGAGCACGATGATGCCGAAGAAGCCCAGCACGACCGAAGGGATGGCCCCGATCAGCTCGATGACGGGTTTGATGAAATGCTGCTGGGCCGGGCCGGCGAGGCGGTTCACATAGATCGCCGCACCCAGCGAGAACGGGATCGCAACGATCAGGGCGATGAGGGAGATGAGCAGCGAGCCGGTGAAGAGCGGCAGCAGCCCGTAGAAATCGTGGAACGAGCTGTTCGTCACCCAGTCCTTGCCGAAGAAGAACGAGGTGACTGAGGTCACCCAGCCGACCGGCTCGTCGTATCGCCAGTCCGCCGATTCCGCGAGGCTCCCGTCGAGATACCCGAACAGGGCCGGGGTCTTGTCACGCACACGGCCGATCAGATCCTCCACCTCTTTGGATGAAAATTCCGTGGGCAGGGCGGCGACCCCGGCCTTCAACCCCGCCTCCATCGCTGCCACCGCCGCCTTGTGCTTTTCGCGGCTGCCTTCGAGCGCCTTGATGCGCTCGCCGTATGGGAAATTTTCACGGATCGTGATCGCTTCCGCCTGCTCTTTCAGTCGCGCGCGGTCTTCTTCCGAGGCGGCATTCACGGAACCCTCAAGCAGCGCCTTCTTGCGCGCTGCGGAGCTCATGTCCGCGACGGCCTCGTCCTTGATGGTGGTGGTGATCCTGATCAGCTCCCCGCGCAATTTCGCCAGCTCCGAGCCGGCCTCGCCGATCTTCTTGCGCGCCGCGTCGAACGCAGCCATCCCCTTGTCCGATTCCGCCTTCGCGGCCGCAACAAGGGCAGTGGGTTCGTCCTCCACGGGATCCCAAGCGGCCATGGATTCGAGCAGCTGTTGCCACTCGGTTTCGCCAAGCCGCCCGAACGAATCGACCTTGCGCCGATCCGCTTTTCCGAGCTCTGCCCGGAGGAAATCGTCCCATTTCGCCTGGATCGCATCCAGTTCCGCTTGGGCAAGCGTCTTCTCTTCGCCTTCATCGGAGTCATCCACCGCATCGCGGGAATCTTCCAGCTCCCCGATGAGATCCTCGCCCTCGTCGTAGATGTTTCCCGAGAGGGCTCCGAAGCTATCCACGAGCCCGCGCTGGATCCCGTAGGCAGCGTTCATTTCCTGGTAGAAAGCCTGGTTCGCCAAGCTCTTCACCTCGGTGTATTCCTCCATCTCCCCGATGACGAAATTCGCGTATTCCTGCCCGGTGAGGCGGAACACCTCGAGATCCCTCTGATGCTGGGGGAAAAAAAGGGCCGCTTCCCTTGCGAGGAAGAGGCAGATGGCACCCAGGGCCATGATGGAGATCAGCGCATTGCCACCGAAGAAGTAGCGGATGGCATCCTGACGGCCGATCCCCAGCAGCTTCTTTCCTTTGCGCTTGAAGTGGGTTGCCATGGGTGGTGTGGGGGGCGGAACGGGAAAAGGACAAAATGCGCCATCGGCGAGACGACGCACCCTGCCAGAACCGGCTGCAAAGTCAGCAGATTATTTTTCGTTCGGGATGAAGCCGACTGTATGGACAACCTTCGCCGCAGCCTCGCTGGTCGTTACCCAATCGAGGAACTTTTTCGCCTCACCCTTCGGCTCGCCGACGGTGTAGAAGTAGAGAGTACGGGAAAGCGGGTAGGTATCCTTGTGGCTTGGCTTGGCGGGTTCCCCGGCGACTTTCACGGAGCGGAGTCCGTCCTTGTCAGCGTAGGCGAGGCCCACGTATCCGATTCCGTTCGGGTTGTTGGCGACCTCATCGGCGATCTGCTCGTTGCCCGCCATCTTGTTGGTGGAGGAGCCGTAGTCGCGCTTGTCCATGGCCATTTCCTGGAAGGACTTGTAGGTGCCGGAGGTAGTGTTGCGCGTGTAGACCGAGATAGCTCCGGCGGTGCCGCCGACTTCACTCCAGTCGGTGATGTCACCGGTGAAAATGCCTTCGATCTGCTTGACGGTGAGGTCGCGGACGCCGTTGGCCTTGTTGACGATCACTGCGATCATGTCGTATCCGGCGACGATTTCAACGAGCTCCTGTCCCTTGGCGGTGAACGCGTCCTTTTCCTCGGACTTCACGTCGCGGGAGGACATGCCGATGTCGGCGGTGCCTGCGAGGAGGTTTGAGAAAGCGGCGGAGGAACCTTCGGCGGCGATCTCGAAGCCGACCGTGTTGCCGGCGGCGGTGTAAGCCTCGGTGAGTTGGGGAACCATCTTCGCACCGAGGGTGTCGGAGCCTTTGAAGACGAGTTTGTCCTGGGCGAAGCAGGAGGCGGCGGCCAGAACGGTGCCGATTGCGATGGTTGCTGTAGTTTTCATTGGTACTTTGTTTGTTGGTGGCGGGGAGGGCAAATGCCATCCACGGCGCAGACTTAGCCGTCATTCCCGGATTCCGGCAAAAGGGGAATTGTGACAGGTTCGTCACATAGCGGTTTTAAGGTTGCGGAAGCCGTGGATCATTGGTGCGAATCACTTGTGGTGAAGCCGGGAGGTGATTCTCCCCCAGCGCCATCCGAATGTGACGGACTTGTCACACAAAAAGGTTCCGAATACCACGGTTCCGTCACTTAAGTCCCTGCCGTCAGTGACGAAACCGACACACCAACAAATGAAAAACACAATCGAATCAGCAATCGTTCTCGGACTCGCTCTCGGCTTTCCAGCCGTCGCGATCGCGGGACCGGAAACCCCAATGGCGGAAGCCCCAGCATCCAATCCCGGGGATTGGTGCTCATGGTATGGCAACAAGCCGGGCATCCTATACAAAAACAAGGAGAACCCCTACATCCAGGAATTCCAGATCGAGGGACGCTTCCAATACCAGGCGGGTTACGTCGATGGTGAGAATATCGGCGGAGACGATTTCAACGAAACGTATGACGAATACCGCCGCGTTCGCCTCGGTGTGAAAGCGAAATTCCTCCAGTACTTCGGCGTGAAATATCAGGTCAATCTTGTAAACGACGAGCGCAATGTCTCGGGTGGCGGAGAACTCGACTGGGGCTACGACAGCATCGATGAGGCTTACATCTCCTTCGACCTCGGCAAGGCGCTCGGTAACACCGGCCTCGACGAGCTGAACCTCGTTTACGGGCGCCAGAAGTTCGTCTTCGGTACCGAATCCCACACCTCCTCCACCAAGCTCCTCACCATTGAGCGCTCCGCCCTCGCGAACAAGGTTTTCGGCAGTTTCCGCTCTACCGGACTGACGCTCGAAGCGGTGAAAGGCCCCCTTTCTTTCGCTGCCTCCCTCTATAGCTCCACCACGGACGGTGTGGACAACGAGGAATTCAACGGCTGGCAGGACAGCTACTCCGTGCTCCTCAATGTGGGCTATCAGGTCAACGACCAGCTCTTGGTTCGCGGTGATTTCACCTACAACGATGCCGAGCCTACGAACGAAGACTCGGTGATGGACTACCAGTGGGCTCTCGGAGTCGGCGCGGAATACGACGCAGGCCCATGGGGTCTGACGGCTGACATCATCTACGGCAACAACGGCGACGGTGACTTCACCGCCAACAAAAACCGCCAGGGCAGCTTCTACGGCATGCAAATCACCCCGTGGTATTGGCTGATCGACAAAAAACTCCAGCTTGTGGGACAATACCAATACCAAGGTTCCAGTGAGGACGAGGGTGTCCGCATCAACAGCCGCTACGGTCGCGCTGACGGAAGCTTCGGCATCAACAGCGGCCGCGGTGACTCGCACCACTCGCTCTACACCGGGCTGAACTACTATCTCTGCGGACACAGCGCGAAGATCCAGGCCGGCATAGAATATCAGACCATGGACGCACCGGGCGGCGATTTCAATACGCTGACTTACCTTGTCGGCTTCCGCACCTATTTCTGAGTTTCGCAGGGAACCCAATGTATAGTGTTGTGCAGCCGCTCCGAAAGGGGCGGCTGTTTTTTTAGGATAGGAAACCGCGATTTAGAAATCGCGACCAGCCGGGCGAGCCACCGGGACGCTCCGTTCCCGTTGCAGTCGCGATTTCGAAATCGCGGTTCCTTTCGCGAGCGCCGTTGAAAGGCGCTCCGCCATGAACGTTTCGAATTCGATCAGCTCCATGCGCACGTCGAAATGCTCGGCGATGGCCGTCAGGCTCTCGACCCAGTCGCCGGAGTTGAGGTAGTGGATCTCGCCGACCTGCTTGTCCTCCGGGGTGTGGATGTGGCCGCAGATGATGCCATCGCATTTCCTATGGATCGCGATTTCCAAATCGCGGTTGGGCGCGAGTTGGCCGGTGTTTCCTCTGCGCGATCGAATCTACTGTGCAGCAGGAGGAATGAGGGCGCGCGGCATGTTCTTGAAATCGCCATTTTCACATCCACGGACGAACGCCTCCGCGAAACTCTTGAGTTTGTCCCAGCGCTGCCGGATGTCCACGGCCTCATCCCTGGTGACGGAGTGATCCACGGCGGCGTGGGAAATCTTGTTCAGCAGGTCTGAAAACTGGCCGAGGATTTCCTGAGTGGCAGGCAGTACGTGATCGATTTGATGGCCGCTGACATCCGGATCCCGGACGAACGAACCACCCTGCTCGCGGCATAGCCACTCGACGATTCCGGTGTCGCCACTGAGCTGAATGATTTGAAGAAGGCGATCCAGGGGATTTTTGCTGCCCGAGCCATCATCATTCGGCTTTTCCGTCCATTTATAGACCAATGAAAGCGAGACACCCAAGTCCGCCGCGACGGCTTTCGGGCTGGTTTTCTGCAAGGCTTGTCTCAAAACTTCATGGCTGTCCATGTTGCGAGCTTGGGAGGTTTCAGGGCGGTTGGGAAGGCCGTAGATCGTGTGATTTTTATCGGTGGATGATGATCGCGCAGCGAGGGTCATCCCATACGGGTAGGGCTGATCCGGCTCGGTCTGCCCTTGATCAAAACGGAGGAGCCGTATTCCCATAAAGGTAGTGGAACCGCAGTGAGGTAGGCCTTTTGATTCGGGATTTCACTCCCGCAAGAGTGATCTGGCCGCTAGATTTTGCAAGTGGGCTGACCGAGCCGGATCAGCCCTAGCGGATGAAAAACACCGATAAGAATCAGACCCGTCTGTAGATCGCCCGCCATAAGGATTCTGTCGGGAGCCGGCTCGTTGGAAAATCCGACGGATATTCCAACTGCGCATTCTGATTTTTCAGCGACTCTCGGGCTGCCTATGAAAATACTACCCATTACAATGATTGGAGTCTCCGGACTTCTCCACTCCACGGCGCTTGCCGGCTCTATCGTAACTGAGATGGCTCCCACGCCACAAACGAGCGGATTTGAGCAAGCCCGCCGCCCGATAAGCAACCCGACCCTGTTTGATCTGGCTTTGCCCACGACCAACATCCACCCGATCTTCCTGCACCATGTTCTGCCAGACCAGATCAGCGCCGGAGGAGGAAAGGTTCCCTTCGGAGGCGATGTGCAATTGTACGCCCTCCAGTTCGAATACGCGCTGTCGGACCGACTCTCGATTGTTGCGACCAAGGACGGCTATGTTGACATGAACTTCGACAATACGCTCAACGACAGCAGCGGCTTCGCCAACCTCGGGGGCGGATTGAAATACGCGTTCCTGCTGGATCCGGTTTCCCAAACAGCAGTGAGCGGCTCGCTTACCCTGGAGTTTCCCACTGGAAATTCAGATGTGCTGCAGGGAGAAGGGAAAGGACTGGCGAACATGATTGTCTCGGGTTTGAAACTCGTTGATGACTGGCAGTTCGCCGGCGGCGTAGGTCTTCAACTGCCGTTCTCCGACGAACAGGCCACGATGGGCTGGACCAGTGCGCATGTCAGCTATGAAGTATCCAGGTGGTTCATCCCCTTGGTGGAGATCAACTGGTTCCATGTCATCGACGAGGGTGACGGCAGGGGTAACTTCGGTGGTCACCTCGGAGGAGGCGTGCCCGGTGCCGTTCAGTTTGAAGGCGGGGATCTTTTCAACCTCGGTGCGACCAACGCCTCCGACAATCCGAACTTCGTATCGGCAGCGTTCGGCTTCCGCTCGCGCCTGGCTGATTCGGTAACCGCAGGATTCGCCTATGAGATTCCCCTGACCGACGAGGAAGACAGCCTCATGCAAGAGCGTTTCACGGTGGACCTCACCTGGACATTCTGATGCCTCCGCCCTGCGGAATCACAAACCGATAACTACGAAACCCCGGGCAACCTGATGCCCGGGGTTTTTATTTTCTATTCCGCCATATCGGTGGAATTTACGAGCGAATTTCCAATCGCGGGAATCGCAGCCACCACCCATCTTGCCCACGCATCGAGAAAAATAAGTAACCTCGATCAACAACCACAAACAACCAAACCAAAGAACCATGAAACAAAAACTATTCACCGCACTTCTCATCACCGGCCTATGCTTTAGCGGAGCCACCTCGGCGATTGCCGCAGAGAACATCACCAAAGCGGAAGTCAACGCCGCCCAGCAGGCGTGGTGTGACGCACTGGTTGCGATCGGCAAGGTCAGCACAGAAGGTGGCGACGCAAAGGCACTCGCCTCAAAAGTACTCAGCGAGGCCTACGACTACGACAACGGAAAAGTGTTCTTCAAGCCAACGCTGGCTTATGGAAAGAACACCTTTCGCCCTACCAAGGAAGGCGCCCTTGCATACTTCGTTGGCGGCGATCCAAACTTCCCCGAGGACAAGGGTTTCGCCCTGACACCGTGGGTCAAGGCCCGCTATGACAACCTCGGCGATGGCGATGAAGGCATCCAGATCCACGGCGATATCGCCATCACCATGGGCAACGTCTGGGTCACCAAAAAGGACGGCACCGAAGTGATGGTCGATAAGACCTTCGTGTTCAAGAAAGGTGAGGACGGCAAGCTCCGCCTGATCGTCCACAAGTCCTCGCTTCCTTTCGCACCAGCGAAGTAACGGATACCCCCGATCCGAAACAACAGCCCGTTGTCAGACCCTCGCACAGGGTGTGGCAGCGGGCTTTTTCTATGCGCGAACTCATCATACCGGATGGGTTCGTTGCGCCCTTCGTGATCCTTCACAACGGAGCTGTGGCTCTTCTCACAATCGCCGGGGCTGGACCGAGCCGTTTCAACGGGGCTGCCTCCGGTCTGGCGAGAGCGGGGACTTGGATGGCCAAATCCCGTTGCAGCCGCGAACTCAAAATCGCGGGCTCTTTCGACGCTGCCTCCGCCTGGCAGTCCGCCATGAATTTCTCGAATTCGATCAGTTCCATGCGCCCGTCGTGGTGTTCGACAATGGCTGTCAGACTCTCCACCCAGTCGCCGGAGTTCAGGTAATGGACATCGCCGACCTGTTTGTCCTCCGGGGTGTGGATGTGGCCGCAGATGATGCCGTCGCATTTTCTGTGGAGGGCGAGTTCCTGGAGAAGCTGCTCGTATTTATCGATGAAGCTGACGGCTGATTTCACCTTCGCCTTCACCCGCTTGCTGAGAGAAAAATATTCCTTCCCCTGCCAGGCGCGGTATTTGTTGTACCAGCGGTTGATGTGCAGCAGGGTGTCGTATCCGACGGCTCCCAGCGAAGCCAGCCACCTGTGGTTGGTGGAGACGCTGTCGAAGCCGTCGCCGTGGACGACGAGGTAGCGCTTGCCGTTTGCGGCCTTGTGGATGTGCTCCTTGGTAAAACGGATTTTCCCGAAGGCGAGCGGCAGGAAACGCTCGAGGATGTCGTCGTGGTTGCCGCGCAGATAGACGATCTCGGTCCTGTCCTTCTCGGACATTTTAAGGATTTTCCGTATCACCCGGCTGTGGCGTGGCAGCCATTTCGAGCCCCGTTTGAGCGCCCAGCCATCAATGATGTCGCCGTTGAGGACGAGCTTGTCACAGTGGATCTGCTTGAGGAAATCCACGACCTCCGCCGCCTTGCTGTCCGCCGTGCCCAGGTGGATGTCCGAGAGGAAAACGGTGCGGAATTTCACCTTCTTGCGCTTGCCGTTTTTCGGGAGCTTTATGTAGGGCTTGCGCTCCGGAAGCGCGTTGCCGGAGATCGATTCCAGCCGCGCCTCGAACTCCGCCACCACCTGCGCCCAGCCCTGGCTCTCCGCCAGCTCCCGTGCGGAAACCCGCAGACCATGGCCGTGCCGGAAGGCCACCGCCGCCTTCGCCTGTGTGATGAAAGCTTCTGCGTCGCCCTTGTCCGCCTTCAG
>Ga0163144_10013615_pt1 | contig 16956 bp, 10 predicted proteins | sample OliLak19BULKMAT1_FD_123175 | JGI IMG/M metagenome (GOLD analysis project Ga0163144, IMG submission 123175) | Freshwater microbial mat bacterial communities from Lake Vanda, McMurdo Dry Valleys, Antarctica - Oligotrophic Lake LV.19.BULKMAT1 | ecosystem: Environmental > Aquatic > Freshwater >... | reverse complement strand
TGCGCGCCCGTTGCCACTGGCAGCAACGTAAGCACGCCACTGAGGGCAAGGGCGCAACACAACACGCCGCGACGAGCGCTCTGGCATGCGCCATCGAGCGCGCGGCTGCGCGTGTGACTGCGCAGGTGACTGCGCAGGTGACTGAGTGCGACGCGGAGGCCGCGGCATTCGCGTGCTTGCCGGATGCGGATACGGAGATTCATGCGCGCAAAACTACGGGCGCGAACCGCCAACGAACAGCGAGCGTGGTCGGCGCCACGCCGAATCTCCCCCTACTTCAGCACCTTCCGTGGCACCACCACCGGCGCCAGCCCGAGTCTGGCCATGGCGGCATTGAACGCCACGACGTCCTTGTCCAGAAACGTGCGTAACTGGGCGGCGACGGCATTCCACTCGCGCGTGAGATCGGCGGTGCGCTCGAGCTGTCCCATCGTGGGCGCGGCGTCGGCCCCGCCGTTGATGTAGCCGCCGGTGCCCGTGAGGTTGCCGTACAACTCGTTGAGCTGGTTGTCGAGTTGACCGCCGAAGCGGAGAATGTCGTAGCCGACCTTGTGGCGCGGATCGGTGAGTCGCCCTTCGATCGCGTCACCCTTGGCGACGAGTGTATCGGCGCTGCCCTTCACGGCGTCGGCGCTCCCCGAGCGGTCGGCCTGCGAAACCGAGGCGCGCACCTGGTCGCGCACGGAGCGCAGCGTGGCAATGGCGTCGTTCACAACGGACATGGTGTCGCGGAGCGCCATGGCGGTGCGGAACTGCGTCTGGTAGTCGGCGGCGGTGGTCGGCAAGCGCGGATCGCCACGCACGGTGAACGTGTGCGTTGGTGACGGCGCGGTGGGCAACGATGCGCTTGACGGCGTCGCGCTGACGGCGAGTACCGCGGTATACGTCCCCGGCGGTGCCTTCACCCCACCCGCGTAGCCCCAGAGCAACTGCCCCTTGGCAGGCGCCGGCGGCTCGTAGGTGATATCCCACGCCACCCGATGCGCGCCGGGTCCGGTGGGTAGCGGAGACAGCCGACGCTCGCGCGCCTTCGCCGTATCGCTGGTGAACCGTCTCGCCACGCGCCCTTCGGCGTCACGTACGTCGAGCGTGAGTTCGGTGGCGACAGAATCGCGCAGCCAGTAATGCAGCAGCGCGCCCGCCGGGTATGGGTCCACTGGCGATTCGACACCACCCGCGCCACCGCCGCCGCCCAGTTCCGCGCGCGTGGCAACCCGCGGCGCAAAGAGATGCATGGTCGTCGCGGGACGCGCCGCAGCGAGCTGCCGCAGCGGCGTGACATCATCCAGCAGCCAGAAGCTCCTCCCCTGCGTGGAGAGCGCGAGATCGTCGTGCGCAACCGAGATGTCGGTGATGGGCACGATCGGCAGGTTGCGCTGGAACGTCTGCCATCGCGCGCCGTTGTCGATGGAAACGAACAGACCGAACTCCGTGCCCGCGTACAGCAGGCCCGCGCGCACCTTGTCTTCGCGCACCACACGGATCGGATAGTCCGCCGGAATGCCATTCGTGCCGTCGGCAATGCGCGTCCACGTTGCCCCGTAGTCGTCGGTACGCCACGCATACGGCGCCCAGTCGTCGAGTCGGTAGCGATGCGCCGCCACATACGCACGTCCCGGCCCATGCACCGACAGATCGATGCGATTGACCGTCGCCTGCGCGGGCATGCCGACGGGCGTGACGTTCTTCCACGTCGTTCCGCCATCGCGCGTCAGCTGCACGCGCCCGTCATCGGTCCCTGCCCAGAGCGTATTGCGATCCTTCGCGTCCTCGGCCAGCGCGAAGATGGTGTTGTACATCTCCACACCGGTGATGTCCACGTTGATCGGGCCGCCAGCCTGACCCTGCGTCTTCGGATCGTTGGTCGTGAGGTCGGGGCTGATCGTTTCCCAGCGCACGCCACCATCGCGCGTGCGATGCACATACTGCGACGCGTGGTACACCGTGTTGGGATCGTGGCTGGAGACGAGAATCGGCGAGACCCACTGGAAGCGGTGCTTCACATTCTTCGCCGGCTGCCCGACGAGTTGCTGCGGATACAGATTCACATTGCGTCGCTCACCGGTGCTCGTATCCCAGCGGTTGATCGATCCGCCGTAGCAGCCGCCCCAGATGATCTCGGGGTGATCGGGGTGCAACGCCACCGGTCCCGTCTCGCACCCGCTCGCGTAGCGCCATGACGCGAGTGGATGCAGGTCGTTGGGCCCCGTGGCCATCGGCACACTGATGGTCGTGTTGTCCTGCTGCGAACCGTACAGCCGATACGGGAACATGTTGTCCACGATTACATCGTACAATTCGGCCGTGGGCATGACGTTCATCGAACTCCACGACTTGCCGCCGGTGAGTGTCACCACGGAGCCGCCGTCGTCGGAGAGCCCCATGATCTTCGGGTTCGACGGATTGATCCAGAGATCGTGCGTATCGCCGTGTGGCACGCTGAATGCTTCGAGTGTCTTGCCACCATCGATGGAGCGATGCAACTGCACGCTCATGATCCACACCGTGTGCTCATCGGTCGGGTCCGCCACGACGCGGTAGTAGTACCACGCGCGCTGCCGGATGCGATTTTCGTCGTTCACGCGCGCCCACGTCTTGCCCGCATCGTCGCTGCGATAGAGTCCGCCCAACGGTTCCGCTTCGATGATAGCCCAGACGCGATCGGGATTCACCGGACTGACCGTGAGCCCGATCTTGCCGGTGAGCCCGTGCGGCAATCCGCCGGCAAGCTTGGTCCACGTGTCGCCGGCATCAGTCGATTTCCAGATACCGCCCTCGTTGCTGCCGGAGATCATCGTCCACGGCTTGCGCTCGCCGCGCCAGAAGGCCGCGTAGAGGATGCGCGGGTTGCGTGGATCCATCACCAGATCCGACGCACCCGTGGAGTCGTTGAGAAAGAGCACCTGTTGCCACGAGGTACCGCCATCACGCGAGCGATAGATGCCGCGCTCGCGGTTGCGGCCGAACGGGTGGCCGAGTGCGGACATGTAGACGAGATCGGCATTGGTGGGATGCACCGTGATGCGTCCGATGGCACCCGTTTCGCGCAGGCCGATGAACGTCCAGGTACGCCCTGCGTCGGTGGATTTCCAGGCACCGCGCCCCGTGCTCGAGTTGCCGCGTACATCCTGCGACCCGGTGCCCACATACACGACGTTGGGATCGGAGTCGGCGATACGTATGGCCCCGATCACCCCGCCGAAGTAGCCATCGCTGATGTTGCGCCAGCTCTGTCCCGCGTCGTCCGTGCGCCACACACCGCCGCCCGTGGAGCCGGAGAAGAACGTGAACGGTTGCGACGGAATGCCCGCAATCGCCGTCGAGCGTCCCCCGCGCGTCGGCCCCACGGACCGGAAGCGCATCGACGACAGAAGCCCCGAATCGAGCGCCACCCGTTCTGTCGATGTAACCGTGCGCGTCGCCACGCGCTGCGCAGTCGTGATCGTGGGTGTGAATACGCCCAGCGCGCCCGACGCCGCAACAGCGAGCATCGCTATGACGCGTCCGTGCATGCAGAAACCGAATCGAGTCATGTCCGCTGTGCTGATGTGGCTTGCCGCCGGCGCGCCAGACCTGACGCGCCGACGTCTCACGACCGATGAGTCAGAACTCCAAACCCGTGACCTCTTCTTCCGCCGCGGTCTGACGCGGCGCTTTCACGTCGTTTGGCTTCACTTCGATCGCCGGCTTCCCTTTCTCCTTGAGAAACGCATCCACCGGCGGCAGCAACTCCTTCCACGCCTTGCGCAACTCGACCAGATACCCCTCGAGCTCCGCGTTCAGCAGGTTGAACACCTCCACCGACTGCTTGGTCGGGCGCGCCTCCGTGCTCCCCACCACGCCCGACAGTGCGGCCATCTGGTTGTTCACCTTGATCGGATAGTTGAGCGGATCCTGTCCGCTCTGGTTCTTGACCTGATACACCTGCGCTTCGACTTCCGTGATCTTCGTGTCGAGCGCTGCGGCGAGCGGTTTGAACTTCGCCGAATCGGCCGCCTTCATGTCCTTCATGCGGTCGGCCAGCTGCGCGCGCACGTAGCGCACCGTGCGCACCGCGTCGTTCGCGTCGGTCGTGCGGTCGCGGATCTGCATCAGGAGCTTGTACTGCGCGATGAGATCGACCGGCGTCGCGTCGGTGCGCGGGTCCTTCTTCACCACGAACTTGGATTCCTGCGCCGTCGCACCGTCCACGATCAGTCGCACCGTGTACGTGCCCGGAATGATCAGCGGGCCGTTGGTGCCGCCGGCCCAGAAGATCATGCCATCGAATCGCGTCGCCTCGGGCTCACGCAGGTTCCACGCGAATGTGTTCAAACCCGCACGGTTGGCCGCACGCGGCTCGACTGGCGCGCCGCCACCACGACCACCACCGCCCGCACCGGGCGCCGGCACCGCGGGAGCGGACGCCGTGTCGCTGGCAAAGCTGCGAATCGTGCGACCGGTGGAATCGCGGAATTCGAGCGTGAGCTTCTTGGCCGGCTGCTTGAGCCAGTAGTAGACAATCGCCCCCGCCGGCGGGTTGGCGCCCACCGTGCCACCGCCACCGCCCCCACCACCAAACCCGCCCTGCCAGGTGATACGATACGTCGAGCGCGGCGTGAAGAGATGCGAACCCTGCGCCATCGCCTGCGGCGTGAGCTGACGCAGCACGCTGAGATCGTCCATCACCCAGAACGAGCGGCCATGCGTACCGGCGATCAGATCGCCATCACGCACGGCGATGTCGTGCACCGGCACGATCGGCAGGTTGCGACGCAACGAGAACCACGTCGCGCCATCGTCGAGCGAGGCCCACACGCCACGCTCGGTGCCGGCGTACAACAGGCCACGACGCTCCTCGTCTTCACGAATGACGCGCGTGAACTCGGTGTTCGGAATCCCGTTCGCCTGTCCCGACCCGTCGATGCGCGTCCACGTCTTGCCGTAGTCGGCGGTTTTGAAGAGATACGGTTCGTTGTCGTCCATCTGGAAACGGTTGGCCGCGACGTACGCGACGGCCGGATTGAAGCGGCTCGCCTCGATGATGGAGATGCGCGCCCACTCGCGCTCCTTGAGCAGCAGCGGCGTGACGTTCGTCCACGTACGACCGCCATCGCGCGTGATGTTCACCAAGCCGTCGTCGGTGCCACCCCAGATCACCCCCTTCGTGACCGGCGATTCGGCGATCGCGAAGACGGTGCCGTAGTACTCGACGCTCGTTTGATCCTTCGTGATCGGACCACCCGACGGACCGAGCGTGCGCGGATCGTTGCGCGACAGATCCTTCGAGATGGCAGTGTAGCTGTCGCCTTCGTTGGTGGTCTTGAAGAGCACACTGGAGCCGACGTACAACGTGCGCGGATCGTGCGGGCTGACGACGATCGGGAACGTCCACTGCATGCGGTACTTCGAATCCTTCGCGTCGTGCCCCATCGGGTTGAGCGGCCACGGATTGATGTTCCGCTCGAGCCCCGTGCGCATGTCTTTGCGCGTGAGCAGACCACCATAGCTGCCGGCGAAGACGATGTCCGGATTGGTCGGCAGCGCCGCAATGAAGCCCGACTCACCGCCACCCGCGTCCTGCCAATCGCTGATCTGGATGCCGCCGATCTTCCGCGACGGTCCGCAGAGCGTGCTGTTGTCCTGCTGCGCACCGCAGATCTGGTACGGGAAGTGATTTGTCGTGGTGACGTGATAGAACTGCGCGGTCGCGAAGTCTTCGTCGGTCCACGTCTTGCCGCCGTCAGTGGAAACACTCGCGCCACCGTCATCGCCTTCGATCATGCGCTGCGGATTCGTGCCCGAGATCCACAGATCGTGCGAGTCACCATGCGGCGGATTGAGATTGACGAACGACTTGCCGCCATCGCGTGACACCTGAAAGGACACGTTGCTGACGTAGACGACGTCGGCGTTCTTCGTGTCGGCGTACACCTTGGTGTAGTACCACGCGCGCTGTCGCAGATTGCGGTTCTCGTTCACGCGCGCCCACGTCGCCCCGCCGTCCTCCGAGCGATAGAGTCCGCCCTCGTCCGCTTCGATCAGCGCGAAGACGCGCTGCGCATTCGCGCCACTGACACTGATGCCGATGTTGCCCCACAGTCCGGCCGGCAACCCCGTGTTGCGCGTGATCTCGTTCCACGTGTCGCCGCCATCGGTGCTCTTGAACATGCCGGAACCCTTGCCGCCCGACTCGAGCTTCCACGGCTTGCGATACACCTGCCAGAATCCGGCGTAGAGCACGTTCGGATTGGTCGGGTCCATCGCCAGATCACCGATGCCCGTCGAGTCGTCGCGGAAGAGAATCTTCTGCCAGCTCTGGCCGCCGTCCTTCGTACGGAACACACCGCGTTCGGCGTTCGGCCCCCATACATGGCCGAGCGCGCCCACGTAGGCGACGTCGGGATTGGTCGGGTGCACTTTCACGTCGGCGATCTGTCGCGTGTCGTTGAGGCCGACGTTCGTCCACGTCTTGCCGCCGTCGGTCGTCTTCCAGACACCGTCGCCGTGCGAGACGTTGCCGCGCAGCGGGAACTCACCGCCGCCCACGTACACGATGTCCGGGTTGGACGGCGCGACGCCGATCGCGCCGATAGTGCCACCGAAGTACTTGTCCGTCATTGGCGTCCAGTTGGTGCCGCCGTCGATGGTCTTGAAGACGCCGCCACCGGTGGTGCCCATCCAGTATTCGTTGGGGCGGGCGTCGCTGCCGGCCACCGCGACCGAGCGACCGCCACGGAAGGGGCCGATTTCGCGCCAGCGCAGTGCGCTCAGCGCCAGGGTATCGAAGGGCGCGGCCATGGGCGCGGCGGCGGGCTTGAGCACCGGCATCGCGGGGCGAACGGGGCGCGCGGTGGGCGGGGTCGCAGGCCGCGTCTGGGCTGACGCCTGGAGCGCTCCCCCCGCCAGGAGCAGGGTGACGGCGAGCGCGCGAGGGCGGAATGGGCGAGAAGACACGTCGAATCTCCAAGTGGCGGGATGCGGTGCAGCAGACTCCGACGTTGCCCGGTCGTCGAGGTCAAGGCAAGGGTGAATTTCCCGTCTGTACGGAACGCCCACACGCGCGGCGTTGACGATGAAACGGCCCCGCGACCCTCAACTGGCCGGTTCGGGAGGCGGTCCGAACAGCTCCGCCTCAGTCACCATCACGGCTGGATGCGCGGAGTCCGGTTGCCACGCGATCGACTCACGAAACGTGTCCGGAAACTCGGACGCTTTCGTCCACCGCTCGATCGTGCGCGCGTGCTGATCGACGATCCACACTTCACCGACGCCGAACGCCAGATACGCCGGCCGCTTGCGGTGCCGGTCCCGTTTGTGGGTGGAGGGGCTCAGCACCTCGATCACCAGCAGCGGCGGTGGCATCTCACGCCAGTGCAGGTTGGCGTATTGCGGCGTGGGATAGACCGCGAGATCGGGCTCCAGCCACGTGGTCTCGCTCATGTGCACGCCCCCCGGGCCCAGCACGGTCCAGCCAGTCTGGGTGCGAGCCCAGTTGCCGAAGGCCAGCGTGAGCCGGTGGGCGACTCCCTGATGGCCGGTGGATGGCATCGGCGTCACGAGCAGCTCGCCGTACAGGATCTCGTAACGAACGCCGTCCTGCGGCGGCAGCGCCTCGAGGTCGGCAACGGTCCACATGGTCCTATCAGGCAGCGCGGAAACAGGCATGGCCATATGGTCGGCTCGGCGGCGGAGTATGCGCAAGGGGCGAACATGCGCCGAGGATGGCGACGTCGACTGATGGGGCATAACCCGAACGTTGCGCCGGTAGCTTTGAGTAGCCGTGCGCATTGGGGCGCCTCCCAGAACCATTCTTCCTGCCTGTGTTCAGCGGACTTCGGGCGATTCGGAAGGACGCGAAACACTGCGCACGCTCTCGATGGGGAACCGGCAGACTGACGATGGTCTCCGATTCCTGCATGACTTCCCGGTCTTCACGGCGTGGCATCACAGCAGCGGGCGCGAAACCGTGATGGGCTACGACGGCAAGCCCAATCATCTCGCGTGGCGGGGAGCGATCACCGATCGCGGCTTTTCGGCACTTCGCGGGCTGGACGGACTCTTTTCGCTGGATGCGGCTGACGCGGCACTCGCGCTCTCCGGCGAAGCGGTTGTGCCGCTGCTCGATCTGCCCAACCTTGTGCGGGTGTCGGGGCGCGGCCTGACGGACGAGGTGATGGGGGCGTTTCCGGCACGGGTTCAGGTGGCGTACCGGGTGTAGGCGGACGGGTCGCACGGCCGGCTGAACGCACGGCCCGGACTACCGGATGCAGACGTTGCTGCGCGCCTTTTGAGTGGTGGGTGGTGAGGGCGCCGGGCGAGAGGTGGTGGGTTATGAGATCGTGGGGGCGAGGAGGGAGAACAGGGCGTGAAACCCCAAACCGCGGGTTGCGTACAGCGATAACGAAGTGATATCACTTCACTATCACCCTCCTCCACGAGGATTCAGATGCTTCGCGAAACTGATGCCCGACCCACCGCGGGCATTCCGGCTGCACTCCTGTTGGTCGCCGCCATCGTCGGCGGAATCTGGCTCGCCATCAGCGGAGGTCGTGGCGATTCACCGCCACTGGCGATCGGCGGCGTCGCGATCATCGCACTGGCCACGCTCTGCCTTCCCGGCCTGTTCGCGGTCTCGCCCAACGAAGGCAAGGTGCTCACGCTCTTTGGCAACTACAAAGGCACGGTGCGCTCGTCAGGGTTGTGGTTTACCAACCCGTTCATGAGCAAGAAGAGCGTCTCGCTCCGCGTGCGGAATTTCGAAACGAACAAGCTCAAGGTGAACGACGCGCGTTCCAACCCGGTCGAGATCGGGGCGATCGTGGTCTGGAAGGTGATTGACACCGCGGAAGCCGTCTTCGAAGTGAACGACTACGTGCAGTACGTGACCATGCAGAGCGAGTCGGCGCTGCGCGCGCTGGCCACGGCGTATCCGTATGACAACCACGGCGCGGAAGAGATCGCGCTCAGCACGCACACCACCGAGGTGTCGAAGGCGCTGATGGAAGCGCTGCACGAGCGCTTTGCCAAGGCGGGTGTGGAAGTCATCGAGGCCCGCATCAGCCATCTCGCGTATGCGCAGGAGATTGCCGCGGCGATGCTGCAGCGTCAGCAGGCCGGCGCCATCGTGGCCGCCCGACAGACGATTGTCGAAGGCGCGGTGGGCATGGTGGAGATGGCGCTCGACGCACTGTCGGCGCGTCGGATCGTGACGCTCGATGACGAGCGCAAAGCGTCGATGGTGAGCAATCTGCTGGTCGTGCTCTGCTCGGACCGAGCGGCTCAGCCGGTCGTGAACACAGGCACGCTGTACAGCTGATAGCGGCAGCATCCAGTCATGGCTGAACGGAAATCCTACCTCCTTCGTGTGGACCGCGAGCTGCTCGACGCGGTCCAGCGCTGGGCGAACGACGACCTGCGCAGCCTGAATGGTCAGATCGAGTTTCTGTTGCGGCGTGCGCTCCAAAGCGAGGGGCGCGCGCCGAAGCGACTTCCTCCCGTTGAACCGGAACCCTGACCGAACTCTCTTCGCGCGCGTTGCGCATTCCTTCCATGCTCTTCTTCATCTTTCGCCGAGCGCGTCGCGTCGGCTTCGTGATTCTCGCCGCGTCGGCGGCAGGGCTCATCGCCGGATTGCTGTCCGCGCGTCGCGCGGGAGCACAGGCATCGCCGACGCTCACGTTTCTGTATCTGCGCGGCGCCGACACCCTTGGCACCGAAACGCTACGCATCACCGACAGCAGCGCCGTCGGCGTGCTGGCCATGCGCGGCCAGCCTCGCATGGAGTGGACGCAGCACCGTCGTGGCGGCGCGTTGACCGGACTGTCGCTGCGCGCCTTTGCTGCCGGCTCGCCAGCCGACGCGGCGCCGCTCCAGACGGCGAACGTCGTGATGCAGGGTGACAGCGCGATCGCCACGCTGGGCAGTGCGACACAGCGCATCGCGTCGAAGGCCGGTGCGCTTCCGATGGTGAATCAATCGGTGCTGCACATGATGCTGCTCAGCAAGCAGATGCACGATCGCCATACGACACCATTCGACGTGTTCCTCGTGTCAGGGGCGCAGACGGTTTCGGTGCACGTGGTGATGAAGGGCGATACGCTCGTGACGACGCTCGGCCCACTCGAGGCACGCGCGCTGAACGCCGACGCCGGAGCGCCGGGTGTGATCACGACGTCGCAGGGAATCCGCGTGGAGCGGATGGTCGGCGCTCCGTCGCCAGACGAGGCGGCGGCGCTTGGCCGCATCAACTACGACGCGCCGACTGGAGCGCCGTACACCGCTGAGCAGGCGCGTATTCCGACGGGTCGCGGCTACGAGCTCGCGGCCACGCTGACGCGTCCGGTGCGGTCCACGCTGGTGCCGGTCGTCATCACGATCAGCGGCAGTGGTCCGCAGGATCGCGACTCGCGCATCGCAACGGTTCCGGACTACGCACTCTTTCGTCAGATCGCCGACACGCTCGGCCGTCGCGGCGTCGCGGTGCTGCGCTTCGATGATCGTGGTGTGGGCGAGTCTGGCGGATTGGAGACGATGCGTACGGCAACGTCGGCCGACTTCGCCGACGACGTGCGTTCGATCGTCACCTGGTTGCGCGCGCGTTCAGACATCGACGGCGCGCGTATCGCACTGGTTGGTCACAGCGAAGGCGGGATGATCGCGCCGATGGTCGCCTCCACCGATCCTGACATCAGGGCGATCGTGTTGATGGCCGGTACCGCGTACACCGGCCGTCGGATCATCATGTATCAGAACAGGCTGGCACTCGACGACGCGCCAGGGCTCACCCGCGCGCAACGCGATTCGATCTATGCGACGGTACCTGCTCGGCTGGATTCGGCCGGCGCGGCGGGCAGTTGGCTGGGATTCTTCATGAAGCACGATCCGGTCGCGACAGCGAAGCTGGTGAAGCAGCCCACCTTGGTGCTGCAGGGCGAGAAGGACATGCAGGTGACGGCCGAGCAGGCATTGACGCTGGTGGCATCGATACGAAGCAATGGCAATCGCAACGTGACGCTGCGGAAGTTCGCGTCAACGAATCATCTGTTTCAGTACGATACGGTCGGATCAGCGGCGGGATACGCGACGCTGGCGGACCGGAATGCGCGGAAGGATGTGATGGGGGAGCTGGCGGATTGGGTGGTGCGGGTGCTGAAGTAAGGGAACCACCGAGTTTCGGGTGGTGAGTTGAACGGCGAAGTGTGGGCTTGGGTTTTAACTTCCAGGTTTCGGGCGGTGTGTTTGGGCTTCGAGTGGTGAGTCGGAACTGCGCTCGATCGCGCGCGACTCGAAGCTCAAAACCTGAACCCGCAGCTGGCGACCTGGTGATTGGACCGAACCCGCATGCTCAGGTCCTCGCCTCCGCCCGCACCAGCTCCTCGTGCAACTGCGCCGCGCTCTCCGTCCGTTCCGACGGCTCGATCGCCAGCAATCGCATGACCAGCGCGGACAACTCGCGCGGCACGCCAGGCTCGATCGCTGCGGGGTCCGTCACCTCGGCCTTCGCCATGAATCGCGCCACGAGCGCCATCGGGTTCGTGATCTCATGCGGCAGCCGTCCGGTCAGGCATTCGTAGAGCACGACACCGCACGCGTACAGATCGGCGCGCGCGTCCACGTTGCCGTCGAGAATCTGCTCCGGCGCCATGTACTCCACCGTGCCGACTACGGTGCCCACCTGGGTGACGCCCGCCGCGCGCGTGGCCAGACGCGCGATCCCGAAGTCCATCACCTTGAGCGTGCCATCGGGTTGCACCATCAGGTTCTGTGGCTTGATGTCGCGATGAATGATCCCCTGCTCGTGCGCGACTTCGAGCGCGCGCGCGAGTTGTCTGGCGATCGAGAACACGGCCGATTGCGGCAGCTTTCCCGCGCGCGCAATCAGGTCGCTGAGCGGAGTACCGGCCACGTACTCCATCGTCAGGAAGTAATGCCCGTTGCTCTCGCCCAGGTCGTACGTGCGCACCACACCGCGGTGCGCGATGCTGCGCGCGAGTCGGATCTCGCTCTTCAATCGCTCGATTGCCGTCGGGTCCTGCGCCGCCGTGCTTGGATGCAGCGTCTTCAGAGCGATCACCTCCTGCAACTCGTGGTCGAACGCCTTGTACACAATTCCCGCTCCACCAGTACCAAGCGTGGAGCGAATCTCGTAGCGATTGGACACCAGCATACCCGTGCCGATCACCTCATCGCCCGTCATCTCAGCGGCACCAGCTCGCGACAGTTCACCTGCGTCCGCGCCCGACTTCTCTCGTAGCGCCGCGCGCGAATCCAGGCGGGACAGCAGGTGCGCCTCCCGCGGCGTGGAGGCTTGCAGCAACTTCACCAGCGCGTACTTCTCTCGCAGGTCGGCCAGCATCGTGCGCACGGCGTCGGCAAGCGCACCGATCTCGTCGCCGCTCCTGAACGCGATGTGCGCGTTGTAGTCACCCTCTGCTGCACGCCGCGTGGCTGCCGCGATGTCGAGCACCGGACCCGCGATCGAGCGCGCAACGAGGAACGAGATCACGGCGCCAAGTGTGAGACTGAGCAATCCCGCGAGGAAGATCCAGCGACGCAGCGCAATGAACGGCGCGAGATCGGCGTCACGTGCACGCAGCGCGAGAAACCCGCCCAGTGCCTCGCCACCCGCCGTGCGCAGCACCACCGCGCGTGCGACATACGCGACGCCATCCACCGTTCCGTCGAAACGCGCCTCGGCGCTTGCCGCCGGTGCCGCGTCGGTCGCGGACTCTGTTTCCGAGCGTGCCGTGGAATCCGTCGTCGTCGCTTCCCGCCCATCACCTGTTCGCATTGCCAGAGTCGCACGCTCCACGAGCTCCTGCACTTCGCGTCGCGCGCCGAGGGACGACGCCGCCACATGCGCTCGCTGCGCGGTGTCGGAGACATAGAACACGACATCCGTGTCCGTGGCGCGACGCACTTCGGCCGCGAGTGCGGAATCGATCACCTGCGCGGCCATGAACGCACCAACCGTCTGCGCGGCGGTTGCACCAGGCACCACGACGGGAACGGCGATCACCTGCAGCAGCAGCGAATCACCCGAGGCGCCGATGCCGCTCGCCAGCTCGCCGCCGAGCGCGCGTGCGATGAGGGCTGAACCGGTGAGCGAGACACGTGGTGCGGCCGGATCATCGCTCTTGGCCAGTCGCTCGCCGCGCGCGTTCACGATCTGCACCCACGTTGCACCGGTGCGTTCCGCGCCCTCCATCGATTGATCGTTCAGGTCATCCACGCTCTCGTCGAGCACGAGTGCGCGAAAGATCGGATTCTGCACGAACACGGCGGCAGCGCGCGCCAACCCCTGCTCGCGACGATCGAGCAGCACCGTCACCAGTTCCGCCGCGCGATCGAGTGCCTGCGCGCGGGTGGCATTTGCGGCGCGCGTGGAGACGACGGTGACGATCCCGAGTGTCGCGACGATGGCCACCAGCACCACACCGCCTACGAGCGAAAACAACCGCCACGTCAGCCGATTGGAGCGACCAACCGCGTCAGTAGCGCTCACTGCCCGTGGCGGTATACGCCTTGCCAAACTTGTTCCTGTGCGGCATCAGCTTGTATCGACGCGCGTCGAGTTGGACAGCGATCGGCGCTGCGCTGTCCGCAGCAATCTGAACGGACCGCGACAGTTCTCCGCCACGCTCATGCCACACCTTGAGCGTGTAGGTTCCCGTCGGCACGTGATCGATGCTGAAGCGCCCGTCGGCGCCAGGGCGTACGGTCCACCGCGACGAGGTGGCGACGACATACGCGACCATCTTCGCGTGAATGTTGCAGAAGATAGGATACACTCCCGCCCGCTGGACCATCACCTGCTTGCGCTCGCCGCGCGCATACAGGCCGAGATCGAACTCCGCCGGACCCGACTTGGAGAAAACGTTGTGGCGGAACGGATCGTGATTGGGGTACGCCACGGTGCTGCCGACTGGCACGACCTGCAGGCGCGGGACGAACTGTCGTGACTCCATTACGATCTGCGCGTTCACGGCGGGCACCAACGCACCGGGCGTCGCGGACTCCAGCCACACGACCGCGTTCGACAGGTCCGTCGTGCGCGCGTTGTTCTTCTCAAGGATGGTGAGCTGTCCATTGAGCCCGGATTGCGCGCGCGCCGTCGCGGGAAGCGCCAACGAGACGAGGACAAATGCGAGAATATGTCTGATCCTGTTCATGACCATCACCAGAAGCAGCGATGCCAGCGAATCCTCGGGTTGCCCCGCGAGTGCCGGCACACGCCAACGTGTCTGCGACGTGGCGAACGGGCATGCTCGCCTGACTGCCACGAATGTACGGGAGTTTTCATGCGCGCACGACCGGGTTCCGGTGCCTTGTCCTGCGCGTGCTCGGCCTTACGTGCCTGCGCGGCGCGAACGGTAGCGTCTCGACAACACCCGACACGACGCGCGCAGCTGCCGTCGAATCGCCTGCTGAACAGTTGCGTTGTGCGGAGGAAGCCATTGCGATGTTGCGCGATCGGATGGCGCCGGAAGCCGAGTCGAGTCGTTGTGGGGAAGCGGTTTGCGCGGGCATGGAAGCAGGCGGACGTGAAGATCGAGGGGTCGCGGTTCTGAGGTTGAACCACCAGGTGTCGAGCTTTGAGTAAGGGTTCTGGGCTCTTAAATGAACTACTCGAAGCTCAGAGCTTTTACCCGAAGCCCGACACTTGGTGGTTTCTACCCGCCACCCTGACCCACAGCCCGGCACTCGGCGGTTACATCACCTGCCCGCTCGCTCCGTCTTCGCCAGCATCCACCGGTACAACCCGAACACCAGCGCGGTGAACATCGCGAAGCCCAGGAGCTTCGCCGGCGCAAACTCCTCACCCGCCAGCGCGATCGGCGCATCGCTGGCGAACGCGACAATCAGTCCGGCGTTGAGCACCCCGAACAGGCTTTCACCAACGATGAGCCCCGACGCGACGAGCGTACCGAGTCGTTCCGCACGCTGCGGTTCCTTCGCCAGCGCTGCGCGCTTGTTGTACCATGTACCGACGATCGCACCAAGCACCACGGCGAACGTCGCCGACATTGGCAGATAGATGCCGATGCCCACGGCAAGTGGTGGCAGGCTGCCGCGCTTGGTCGACTTGAGTACAGCGTTGACCACGATCAGCACCACGCCGACGACTGCGCCGATGCCGATCATGTTCCAATCGAGATTGCCGCCGATCACACCCTGTGCGAGTGCGGAGATGAGCGTGGCCTGCGGCGCCGGCAGTGGATTCTGCGACAGTACGCCGACGTTAGGGGCGCCGGCAAACCCATACGCCTTGGCGAGCAGGTTGAGTACCGACGGAATCACCGCCGCGCCGGCCGCGACACCCACGATCAGCGCGATCTGCTGCTTCATCGGTGACGCGCCAACGAGCTGACCGGTCTTGAGATCCTGCAGGTTGTCGTTGGAGATCGTCGCGCAGGCAAACACGATCGAGGTGATGAACAGCGCGAAGGCAACGAGCACCTGCTGCGTTTCCGGCGTCGGTGTCACCACGGCCGCGACGATCGTTGCGCAGCTCACAATGCCGAGGATGCCGATGCCCGAGATCGGACTATTGGACGCGCCGATCAAACCGGCCATGTAACCCGCGACGCCGGCGATCAGGAAGCCGACGACGAACACGAACGGCACCGCCACCAGCGTCAGCGCCATCGTGTGCGGCGCGAGCTCCGAGTTGCTGGCGAACGACCAGGCGAGAAAGCCCGTCACGATCAGGCAGGCGATCGTGAGCCCGATGATCCACGTCGGCGAGATATCGCGATCTCGCTCATCACCGGCCATCGCACCTGACGCAGCCGCCTGCGAGGAACGCAGCGTGCTCACGAGGCCGGCCATGACGGGCTTCGCCAGCGTCGCCAGCGTGAAGATCGCCGAGACGCCGATGGCACCCGCGCCGATGAAGCGCACCTGCGTCCGCCAGATCGTCATCGTGCTGGATGTCAGCGACGCCGCGTCAACGGCCGGACTCATCGACGTGAGAATCGGCACCGCCACCACCCACGCGATGAGCAGGCCCGCGAGCATCGCCATGCCAACGGCGAGACCCACGAGATGGCCGGCGCCGAAGAGTGCGAGTGACCACGCGACGCTGTATCCGCTGGCCGCGGTCGCGCCGAGTCGGAAGACGCCGCTGATCTCCCCGGCCGCGATGCGCGTCGCGGCAACGATCGCCAATCCCGCCGAGGCCGCGGTACCAAGGACGACGGCGGTCAGCCCTTCGCGCGCTTCGCTGGCGTCCGCGGCACCCTCGCCGCGCGCACTCGAGCCAACCTTGAGCACCTCCGCGGCGGCGACGCCTTCGGGATACGGGAGGTCGGAGTTAGTGACCAGCGCGCGACGCAGCGGAATGGTGAAGAGCACGCCGAGCACACCGCCGCTCACGCAGATGAGAAACGACTGCCAGAAGGGAAAGCCGGTCCACCAGCCCACGATCACGAGACCGGGAAGGACGAAGATGATCGCCGAGAGGGTGCCGGCCGCCGAGGCGACAGTCTGTACGATGTTGTTCTCGAGGATCGACGAGTCCTTGACCGCGCTGAGGATCGCCATCGAGATGACGGCGGCCGGAATCGACGAGGCGAAGGTGAGCCCGACCTTGAGGCCGAGGTAGACGTTGGCGGCGGTGAAGACGGTGGTGAGAAGCGCACCGAGAATCAGACCGCGGAGGGTGAGCTCTTTGGGTTTGCTTGTGGTCGGCATGGCGAGAGGGTAACGCGGAGGACGGCGTGGTGCGATGGCCGAGTATGAACGGCAACCACCACATGTGGGGCTTTGGGTTCGGGCTTCCAGTGGTGGGTTGGCAGGCTGACATTGTCGCGCCCGCGCTAACAAACGCGCCAACTCGAAGCCCAAAACCCAAACTCGAAGCCCGACACTTGGTGGTTGAAGGTCCAAAGCTCGACACTTGGTGGTTGCCTGTGCCCGCTCCCCCGCGCTTTCCGCTATTTCACCCGTTGCTGAAACAACCAGTCCGTCATC
>Ga0163144_10013614_pt1 | contig 16956 bp, 18 predicted proteins | sample OliLak19BULKMAT1_FD_123175 | JGI IMG/M metagenome (GOLD analysis project Ga0163144, IMG submission 123175) | Freshwater microbial mat bacterial communities from Lake Vanda, McMurdo Dry Valleys, Antarctica - Oligotrophic Lake LV.19.BULKMAT1 | ecosystem: Environmental > Aquatic > Freshwater >... | reverse complement strand
TGACGCCGAGGAACGTCCATTTTGGATTCATGGGCGCCATGATGCCAGACTGCTCACGGGGCAGCAACCTCAACGCCTGAACCGCACCAGCAGCCAGACGGGCTGTGGATTGGATGCGTGGCCGGGGCGCTGCATGAAGACGACTTCCGGGCGAAGCTCACGCAGGCGGGATTCCAGCACGTGGAGATTGAGATCGTCCGTGAGTACCGCGCGGCGGACGCCAGGACGTTCCTCGGCGAGGCGGGCCTGGACGCGGATGCGATCGCTCCACTGGTGGACGGTGCGTTTGGCTCGGCGTTTGTGAGGGCCACGAAGCCCAGCTGACGTGGCAGAATCAACGGATGCCTCCGCGCGTCCGCTTCGCCCCGTCTCCAACCGGCTACCTCCATGTGGGAGGCGCGCGCACGGCGCTGTTCAACTGGCTGTACGCCCGGCGCCATGGCGGCACGTTCATCCTCCGCATCGAGGACACGGATGTGGAGCGTTCGTCCGCGGACATGGTCAGCGGGATTCTGAGCAGCATGACGTGGTTGGGCCTGACATGGGACGAAGGCCCCGGTGTTGGCGGTCCGCACGCGCCGTACTTTCAGACCGAGCGGCTCGACAAGTACCGCGCGGCCGCCGCGGGGCTGGTGGCGTCTGGCCACGCGTACTACTGCTACTGCAAGCCGGAAGACCTGGCGGCCAAGCGTGACGCGGCGCAGGCGGCTGGCTCGGCCTGGTCGTACGACCGCACGTGCCATGCGCTGTCTGTCGGCGAGATCGCCGCACGCGAAGCCGCCACACAGCCACGCGCGATTCGTTTCTTCGTCCCGACGGGCGTGACGACGTTCACGGATCTTGTGCGCGGTCACATCGCGTTCGCGCATGAGCACATCGAGGACTTCGTCATCATCCGCTCCGACGGCTACCCCACCTACCACCTCTCCGTGGTTGTCGATGATGCGGAGATGGAGATCACGCAAGTGGTGCGTGGGGATGACCACATCTCGAACACCCCGAAACAGGTGCTGTTGTATGAGGCGCTCGGCGCGCCGGTGCCGCAGTTCGCGCACGTCCCTCTCATTCTCGGTCCGGACAAGAAGCGGCTGAGCAAACGTCACGGTGCGACGTCGGTGGGCGAGTACGAAACCCAGGACTATCTGCCGGAAGCGATGATCAACTTCCTCGCATTGCTCGGGTGGTCACCGGGCGGCACTCAGGAAGTCTTCTCTCGTGAGGAGTTGGTCGAGCGGTTCACGCTGGATGGCATCAGCGGCGGCAACGCCGTCTTCAACTCCGAGAAGCTCGACTGGTTCAACCAGCAGCACATCATGCGCCTGCCGGCCGAGGAAATCCTGCGACGTCTGCGACCTGCGATCGACGCCGTGGGCTTGTGGCGTGCGACGTTCGAGACGACGGAGCAGGAGTGGATTGGCCGCGTGATCGATTTGTTGAAGCCGCGCGCGAAGAAGCTGCACGACATCGTGCCCGCGCTGGCACCGTTCGTATCGGATCAGGTGGTCTACGACGAGGCCGCGGTGGCCAAGCACCTGAGGGGTGAAGGCGTGGCCGAACACCTCGCGGCCTGGTGCGGCGTCGTTGAGGGACTGCCGTCATTGGAACCCGCTGCCACCGAGGTTGCCCTGCGTACGCTCGCCGCCGAGCGGGGTATCAAGCCGGGCGTCCTCATCCATGCCACTCGCGTGGCAGTGGTTGGTCAGGCGGTCAGCCCTGGACTATTCGAGGTGTTGGACTTGATCAGGAAAGAGAAGGTTGTGGCCAGGCTTCAAGCAATGAGGCAATGGGCCAATGAGGCAATGGGCCAATGACGGAGTGAGTCAATGACAGTGTGGCAATGACGCCGGACACCCCATTTGTTCATTGCCTCATTTTCCCCATTCCGTCATTGGCTCATTGCCCCATTGGCTCATTGCCTCATTTCCTCGTTACCAACGAAGTGTCCGTTTACCCTTCCACAATGGGCCCTCTTCAACAAATCTCCACTCGGGATTGCGTGAGGTGTCGCGCATGGCGCCGAGTGTGTCGTCGAACAGCGCCAGGTCTTCGTCCGCGCACTCGAAGTACGTAATGAAGTCCCACTCGCCGGGTCGTCCTTCACCGTCCGGGTTATAGAACACCCGCCGATGAATTCGGCCGGCGGCCTCTCGGCCGAGCTCGGCGTGCCCGCGGACGTCTCGGCCAGTCTGACGGTCGTGATGTGGATAGAAGAGTTGATGCCGTTCCATCGATGGCAGTGCCCACCATTCGGCTGACTTCCGGATGGGCAGGATGATCGCGTTGCTCAGGACGCGTCCCGATGCCCGGGGTTTGGCCCGGCTGTACGCCCACGCGTACACCTCGGCGCTGCTGTACTGCGGCGTCCGCACCGCGCCGCTGAGCGTGGAGATCTCCGCCAACTCACCCACGCGCCGGCGCAGTTCTTTTTCCGCATCGTTGAGACTGGGCCGGTATTTCGATGTGACCTGCACGACATGCGTTGCGGGAAGTTGATGTGCATCGGCAGAGGCATCAACGCCGTGCCCGTTCAGCGACAGAAACTGAATCATCTCGTGCGGCGGCGAATCACGCGTGCCACCCTCGAGGTCAAAGACGTTGAAAAATGCCCGCGCCAGTTGATCGCCGACACCCCGCAACCGGAGCCGCACGCCGTCGTCTATCTCTGCGGGCCGCACATAGAAAAACCGCGTGAACGCCAGGTTCACGCCGGTCTGGGTACTTTCAAGGCAGGCGAAAGACATCGTAAGCTGCTATCGGTTTCCACTGCGCATGCCTCCAACACGAACTGCCTCCCGAGCCCGAATCCTTGTGCAACCCCGTGCAACCGCGGGCATGGACGATCATCGATTGGTGTTTGAACGAGGCCGCCGGGCCCTCATGCGGGCCGATCCCCGGCTGGCTGAGGTGATCACGCGCGTGGGTCGAGAACGGCCGGATTTCGAGCCCCGAGACCCCTTCGCCGCGATGGTGCGGGCCCTGGTCTCGCAGCAGTTGTCCACCAAAGCCGCCGCCACCATTCATGCCCGCGTAGTGCGCCTCACGCCCACGTTGTCAGCGCCGCAGTTGCTGGCGATCGACCCTCCGGATCTGCGCGCGGCGGGCCTCAGCGGCCAGAAGGTGAGCTACCTCCGTGACCTCGCTGAGCGCGTGGCGGACGGCCGTCTCGACTTGTCATCGCTGCGTCACAAGTCAGACGAAGAGGTGATTGAGGCGATCGTGGCGGTGAAAGGTTTTGGCCGCTGGTCCGCCCAGATGTTCCTGATGTTCTGCCTCCACCGGCCCGATGTCCTCCCCACGGGCGACCTCGGCATCGTCAAAGGCATGCAGGGAATTCTGGGCATGAAGAGACGCCCCTCGGAACGGACCATGGAACGTGCGGCAAGAGTGTGGCAGCCCTACCGGTCAATCGCGTGCTGGTACGTGTGGCGCAGCCTTGAGTAACACTGCCGGCCGCGGCGACGTATTCTTCACTCAATGCTGTTGCGCCGCCTCCTTCTGATCAGCCTGCTGCTGGCGCTGGCCGTGGCCGCCGTAGCGTCGTGGGGCATTGAGCGGGTCAGGGCCCGGGACCGAGCGCTGGCGATTGAGCGGATGGCCGCCGCCAACACCACGGACCTCATCCGCGCGCGATGTGAGGCCAATCCGAATTGGTTCCTGGCAGGCCCTCGTGAGGCGTCACCCAGCGCGGCTCTGCTGGCGTTGCCGGATGGGGACGTGTTGGCGCCCCGCCCTGATCCCGCGCCCAGGCCCGTGGAGTTCTTTGCGTACGACATCGAGTACATCGGGCAGAGCACCGCGGCGCCGCGAATGCCGCAGCCGATGCGTGCCGCCCTGCGCGGCGGCGCGCCTTCGGTGACCGCCACGTTCGAGACTCCAGACGGCACCGGCGTGCAGACCGCGTTCTCCACGGGGTGGTCTGGTCCCTGCGCCGTGTTGCTGTTCCGCATGCAACCGCCCCCTGGCCAGATGGCCGAGCGCGCGCGCACGTTCGGGTTTCTCACGGCAGGTGTGTTTGTCGTGCTGATCATGGTGGCGTGGCCATTGGACCGTCGCATCCGGCGTCTTGGCGGCACGATGCGCGCCTCCGCGCGGACGGAGTACCTGGAGCCAGCGGACGTGCGCGGCCGCGACGAACTCAGCAGCCTGGGGTTTGCGTTCAACGAGGCGGCCATCGACATCCGGCGGTTGCAGACGGATGTGCGCGATCGGGAAGCGGACTTCCGGCGGTTTGTCTCCCACGTCTCGGCCGAAGTCGATGAACCGTTGCGGTCGTCGCTGGCGTCGGCCGACGTGGTGCAGGTCACGGACATTGCGCTGCACTTGAGCAATCTGCTGACCGGGGCCAGATTCCGCGACACCGGGAATGTGACGCAGGGGCCGGTGGACGTTCCGGCTGCCGCCCGGGTCGCCGCGCGCGAGTTCGAACCGGCCATGCGACGGAAGGGTGTCCACCTCGACATCGCCCGGCTCGATGCAGGCGTGGTGGCGCAGGGCGATTCCGCGTTCATCGCTCAGGCCGTTCGCAACCTTCTGTCGAATGCGTTGCTGCGCGAGGCCCAAGGCGGCCGCATCACGCTGGATGTCCGCGGAGCCGCGAACGGCGCCTGGTCCCTGCGCGTGTCTGACACGGGGTCCGATGTCAGTGATGCTGACTTGCGCGGCCTCAACGCGGTCCGCCGGTTCCGCGGTGACGAGGGTCGTGGCGCCGGGTTGCGCGGCGACATCGGCCTCAGCCTGGCCGTGGTCCACGAAGTCTGTCACCGGTTCGGTCTGCAATTGGAGTTCAGGCACCAGTCCACCGGTGGCCTTGAAGTGGAACTGAGGACGCCGGCCCGGTCTTGACCTCACCGGGGGCCGAGTCTACAGTTGTGTCCTAAGCCATGATGCGCGCGACGAGGACCCTGGCCGGCTGGATATCAATCACGATATTCGTGATCAGTTGCGCCATTCCTCTGCTGAACGTGCATGAACCGGACCTGGATTGTGGCGCCAGCGAGCAGGTCCTGACGACCGGCCGGACAAGCGCCCAGTTCCGGTCTCACCAGGAAAACACCCCGACTGATTTCCATTGCGTGCTGTGTCACTGGCTTCGTGCCGTCAGTGCATCACAGACGTCCACCGCGTCCCCGGACGCTGTGGTGCTTCAGCAGGCGCCGGCCGCCGGCGCCCTTGCCGAGTCCGCCCTCGGCCTGCTCGCGCGGTGTGATGGACCGCTGCGCGCGCCTCCCGCCTTCTCCGCCTAACCGCACGCAACACGCGTCACGTTCACCTGGACAGGGATCCGCCTCTCCTGGTGACCTGTTTGGCTGGAGGTCAATGTCTATGTTTCGTCTCTCTGTTCGTTCGTGTATCACCCGCTTGAGCACCGCGGCACTGATCGTGCTGGCTGCGGCCGGATCAACAGCGCAGGCCCAAACACCTGCCACGCCGCCGCCAACGCCGGCCGCACCCGCACCTGCACCAGCCACGCCGCAGGCGGCGGCGCCAGCCAGTTCGTCGAAGGTGTTCAACCCCGATATCTCCGTGATCGGGAACTTTCTGGCGGTGACGGGGAAGAACCCTCTCAATACTGCGCCATCACTGTCGCTGACTGAAGCCGAACTTGCACTTCAAGCGGTGATCGATCCGTACGCCACTGCCAACTTTTTCATTGGCGTGAGTTCCGAGGGCGCCGAGCTTGAAGAAGGCTACGCGACGTTCACGGCCCTGCCGGGCAATCTGCTGCTCAAGGTGGGCAAGATGCGCGCGCAGTTCGGCAAGGTGAACACGCTGCACACCCACGCTGTTCCGTACACCGACCGTCCGCTCATGACCGAGAACCTGGTGGGAGGCGAAGAAGGCCTGTCGGATTCCGGTATCTCCCTCTCGCACTTGATTCAGGTGCCGGCGATCTTCCTCGAAGCCACCGCGGAGGTGTATCAAGGCAACTCCGCAGTGTTCCAGACGTCGGAACGATCACGGCTCAACTACGTGGGCCGGCTTCGGGCGTATCGGGATATTACGGAGTCCACCAATCTCGACGTCGGCGCGTCGTATGCGTACGGCCCCACCGACGTTGGAGCTGACCTCAACAAGCGTCTATATGGCGTTGACGTAACGTTTCGGTACCGACCGCTGCGACGTGCGATTTACCAGCGCCTGAACCTGCGAACCGAACTCACGTGGAGTCGCCAGGACCTGCCGGGCGCGTTGCGCGCCAACGCGTTTGGTTTCTATGGCCTTGGTGAATATCAGTTCGCGAGACGATGGTATATGGGCGCGCGGGTGGATCGATCAGGCCGGGCGCTGGAGGCCGACGTGACAGACACCGGCGGCTCTTTCTTTCTGACATTCTGGCCGACCGAGTTCAGTCTCATCCGCGGCCAGTACCGCCACATCAAGTACGCCGAAGGTCACCGTGGCAACGAAGTCATTTTCCAGCTGAGTTTCTCCATCGGCGCGCACGGCGCCCATGTGTTCTGACGCGTTGGTATTCAAGGAAACGACAATGAAAACTACTCTGATGTGCGCGGCGTTGTTGCTCACGGCCTCTGCCGCATCTGCGCAAGTGCGTGTGGTGACCACCACTGAGGACCTGGCGTCGATTACCCGCGAGGTCGGCGGCGACAAGGTCAAAGTGATGGCCATCGCGAAGGGGTACCAGGATCCGCATTTCGTCGATCCCAAACCCAGTTTCATTCTTGAGGTCAACCGCGCCGATCTGTTGATCCTGGTGGGTCATGAACTGGAACTTGGCTGGTTGCCGTCCTTATTGACGAGCGGACGCAACACCAAGGTCCAGCCTGGGGCCGCGGGGTACCTCGACGCGTCATCGAATGTGAAGATCCTGGAAATCCCCACAGGGCAACTCACGCGCGCCATGGGAGATGTGCATCCGCAGGGCAACCCGCACTACTGGCTGGATCCCGGCAATGGCCGGCTGATGGCGCAGGCAATCCGCGATCGGCTCAGCCAACTCCATCCGGCCGATCGAGGCTACTTCGAGCAGCGGTACGCGGACTTCGACAAGCGCCTGGCCGCGGCAGAGGTCCGATGGGACGCGGCGATGGCGCCCTACAACGGCGCGAAGGTCGTCACGTACCACCGGTCGTGGCCGAACTTCATGGACCGGTTCAAGCTGGACGTGATGGGGTACGTTGAACCGAAACCCGGCATCCCGCCGTCCCCGGCACACACGATTGACCTCATCGGTGAGATGAAACGCCAAGGCGTGAAGATCATCATTGTTGAACCGTACTTCGACAAGAAAACGCCACAGGCGATTGCGAATCAGGTGGGTGGCATCGTTGTGGAACTGGCACCGTCTGCCGGCGGGGTCCCTGGCGCGGAAACCTACATCACGGTGTTCGACTACAACGTCCGCACACTGGTGGATGCCCTTCGAAGAGCCAGAGGAAAGTAGAGGATGGACACGCTGACCATTCTTGAGTTCCTGGCCGCGCCCATTGTCGCCAGCCTGATCATTGCGGGGATTCACGCGTACCTGGGACTCCACGTCGTGGAGCGCGGAGTGATTTTCGTGGACCTCTCGCTGGCGCAAATTGCGTCACTGGGCGCAGCGATTGGCGTGTTTGTCGGCCTCGATCCGAATGATCCGTCAATCTACTGGATGAGCCTTGGCTTCACGCTGATTGGCGCGGCCATCTTCTCCATCATCAAAGGGCAGGATGCGGATATTCCCCAGGAAGCCATCATCGGCATCGCGTACGCCGTGGCATCGGCGGCGGTCATCCTGGTCATGAGCCAGTCCACCGGGGAGAGTGAACACCTGCGCGACATGCTGGTGGGCAACATTCTCTCCGTGCAGTGGACCGAGGTGTGGATCACGGCAGGCATCTACGCCGCCATTGGGGTGTTCCACTTCGTGTATCGAAAGCGGTTCCTTGAAATCTCCCTGGATCCGGCGGCGGTGGCCGCGCGGGGCATCTCCGTACGGTTCTGGGACTTCCTGTTCTATGCGTCGTTTGGATTTGTTGTCACGCGGTCTGTAGCCATTGCCGGCGTGCTCCTGGTGTTCTGCTACCTCATCGTGCCGTCGGTGGGCGCCATGCTGTGGGCGAAACGGATTGGGCCCCGGCTGGCTATCGGCTGGGTGATGGGCGGTGTGGTCTCGATGCTGGGCATGTACTTCTCCGTGCTGTTTGATCTGCCGACAGGAGCGACCATTGTGTGCACGTTTGGAGGCGTCTTGATTCTGATGGCGATGGCCCGGCCACTGGTGGCGCCCGCCCGCTAAAGCGTTAGCCGCGGCGCCCTGTTGCCGTAGTGCTACCCTTGCCCCATGCGGCGTCCGGAGTGGCTGACACGCGAGAGTGAACGCTGGCAAACAGACGGCGTCATTACACCGGAGCAACGCCAGGCGATCCTGGACCGCTATCCCGATACCCCGGAAAAAGACGAACAACTGACGGCCCGCCTGCTGGTGTGGCTGGCGTGGCTGGTAGCGGGGTTTGGTTTGATTCTGCTGGTCACCTGGAACTGGGCTGGGATTCCGGACAGCCTCAAGGTGGCAGGCACATCCATTGTCGCCCTGGCCTTGTACGGTGCGGCGTGGCGCGCGTCATGTCGAGGCGCGAATGGCCACGCTGAATGGCTGGCCTTTGGAGGTGCGCTTGCGGCCGGCGCGGTGACGGCGGCCGTAACCGACCTGTTGAGTCTGCCGCCCACAAACACACTGCCACTGCTGTTCTGGGCGTTGGCGATTGCCGTGACCGCGCTCGTCGCGGCGTCACCCATCACCACGGCCCTCGGCGCGGGAGTGCTGGCATTCTGGGCGATGACTGACGCGGGGCGCCCACCGGCGCCGTGGGCGTTCATGTTCGTATTTCCCTTCCTGGCCGTGGCGTTGGAGCGGCGCTCCAACGCGTACGCTGCGGGAGCCGCGACACTGGCGTTCGGCGTCTGGGTACCGCTTGTCGGCATAGACACCTGGCGCGAGTCGCTGATTCCCGGCGCGATGCTGCTGGCCGCGGGTGGCGCGTTGGACGCGTGGGCGCATTTCCCCGAAGGCCGGCGTCCCGCCTTTGCCAGGGCCACGCCGGCGCTGGCGCTGATCGTGGCAGGGCTTGTGTTCCTCGGGGTGGCGGCACTGCATCACTCGGCGCTACCGGCACTGGCCGGCGACCCATTGGCGGTGTGGCCCACGCTGACCCTCCTGGGCGCGCTGACCGTCGTGGCGTTGTGGCCCTCGGCTGCCCAGCGTGCTGCGCGCTGGCGTCCGATGGCGTTCGGCGTACTGGTGGTGGTGTGGATGGTGACCACGTGGGTCGCGTCAGGCCGGACGCCGGCGCCCCCGTGGTGGGCCTGGACCTGGACCACGCTTATGAGCGTGGCGCTGGTGGCCCTGACCGTGAGCGCGGTGCGCGAAGGCGTGGACACGCGAAACCGCGGCCTGTCCCTGGTAGGCGTGTCCGCGATGATCGCCTTGGTCATCATGCACTTCACCGGCGAAGAAACCAGCATCGGCCGGTCGGCGCTCGTGCTGTTCGTGGCCGCCGGCGTCCTGTGGTGGACCAGCAAGACCGCGCGGGGCAACACTGCGCGCGCCTCAATTGAGGATTGAGGATTGAGGATTGAGGATTGAGGATGGAGGATGGAGGATCGGGATGGACTGATTGTGGGATTGCGGATTGCATGGGCGGATGGACTCCCCGCGGCCGAGCTGGCAATCCGCAATCTGACCAATCACGCAATCCCTCAATCCAGAGATTCGGCAATCTAATCCTCGATCCTCCATCCTCCATTCCGCCCGACGCATTCTGATATCGTCGGGCATCATGCCCTCTCGAAGACGTTTCCTCCGTGACTCCCTCATGCTGGCCGGCGCAACTGCGCTGCTGCCGAGGACAACTGGTGCGGACAACGTGTTTGACTATGTTGTGATCGGCGCCGGGTCGAGTGGATGCGTCGTCGTGAATCGACTGACCGCTGATCCGCAGGTGCGGGTGCTGCTGCTTGAGGCGGGAGGCCCCGGCAACAATCCGCTGATTCCGGTGATCGGGCAGTGGACGTCGCTGATTGGGACAGATCTGGACTGGAAGTACACGACCGAACCCGAGCCCGGCCTGGGTGGCCGATCGGTCCCTTGGCCTCGCGGCAAGGTGTACGGCGGGTCGAGTGTGATTAGCGCCGCCGCGTATGTGCGCGGGCATCAACTCGACTTCGACGGATGGGCGCGGGAGGCTGGTGCGGACTGGTCATTCCAGTCGGTGCTGCCGTACTTCCGGATGTCGGAGCACAACACACGTGGCGCCTCGGCGTATCACGGCGTCGGCGGGCCGATGACCGTGGCGGACACCACGGACCCGCACGCCGGTCACCTCGCGTTTCTTGACGCCGCGCGGGAACTTGGATTTGCCGCTGATCCGCAGTGGGACTTCAATGGCGCCACGCAGGAGAACGGCGCGGGCTTCTATCAAAAGAACCTCAAGGACGGCCGGCGCGATTCGGCCGCCAGTGGATTCCTCGCGCCGATCCTGAATCGTCCGAACCTGGCGGTGCGGCCGTTCTCGCAGGTGCGCCGGTTGTTGTTCACCGGCACGCGCGTGACCGGAGTTGAGTACGCGCGTGGCGGCGCCACAGCAGGCGCGGCACCGGTGGTTGAACACATGCGCGTCGAGCGAGAGGTCATCGTGTCGGCCGGCGCGATCGACACTCCGAAGATCCTGATGCTGTCGGGTATTGGTCCCGCAGCTCACTTGCGGAGTCATGGCATTCCCGTCCTGCTGGACGTGCCGGGTGTTGGCGCGAACCTGCACGACCATCCACGCATCGGTTTCCGATGGGCCGGCCTGACGTCGTTGCCGGGGTCGTCTGTATCGGCGGGACTGCTGACCCACTCGGTGCGAGGGGTCAATCCTGGCGCGCCTGATCTGCAGTTCTACGTCGGCCGCGGGTTGAGCGCGCCTGACACTGCAATTGCGTTCTCGGTCACCGTCAGTCGGCCTCACAGTCGCGGGTCGATCACGCTGCGATCGGCGGATCCGCAGCAGGCGCCCGTGATTCGCGCCGGGTATTTCACCGACGCGCGCGACATGGACGCCGCGGTGGAAGGCGTGCGCCTTGCGCGGGCGATCGCGCACAGCCGTGCCTATGATCGGCTGCGCGGTGCGGCCGCCGATCCGCTCGACACCGACACCACGCCCGAGCAGGTCCGCGCGTTTGTCAGACGGGTCGCGTCAACCATCTATCACCCCGGGGGCACCTGCCGCATGGGCCGCGGCGCCGACGCCGTTGTCGATCCCCAGCTTCGGGTGCGCGGCCTCGACGGCCTGCGCGTGGCGGACGCATCGATCATGCCCACCGTGGTCAACGCCCAGACACACGCGGCGTGCGTGATGATTGGCGAACGCGCAGCGCAATTACTCCGCTCTTGATCACGACAGGCACCACGAAGGACTACAGGAGTCTTGGAGACGCCGAGCCTGGAGCGTTTCCGACACGCGTGTAGCCATCGCGATCCATGGAGGCCGACGCTTCAGCTTCGGCTACCCGCTGGACGGGGGCCCCCGTAAGGGGCAGGGTTGCCCGTTTGGGCGTTTTCCGGTAACTTTGAAGGGTTCTCGCCGCGCGCGTGACTCCTTGCTGGGACGTCGTTCAACGGTAGGACAGCAGACTCTGACTCTGCTTATTGGGGTTCGAATCCCTGCGTCCCAGCCAATTCTTCTTTTTCTGGATCGTCGGGGACCCCTGCACCCCGACTGGCTCCGGCAACCTCCGGCGCAGACGCCTCCGGTTGCCTCTGCTTTTCGCTCATTTTCGATTCGCTTCAACTTGGCTGGTCCGCCCGTCTTCGGGGAGGCGCTCCGGCCGGAATGTTCTCGATCGCCGGGCGAGTCAGCGGTCGATCATCTTCTGTATCTGCTCCGTATACCGCGCGCCGTGCACCGTAATCTGCGAGGCGGCGCGATCGATCTCAGACAGGTCCTCGACCGTCAACTCAACAGTCGTCGCGGCGATATTCTCCTCAAGCCTGTGGAGCTTTGTCGTGCCAGGGATGGGCACGATCCATGGCTTCTGAGCCAGCAGCCAGGCGAGCGCGATCTGTGCAGGTGTCGCCTGCCTCACGGCTGCGAACGCCTTCAGCCAGTCGACGAACGCGACATTTGCCTTCCGATTGTCGGGAGTGAAGCGCGGCACGGAATTGCGAAAGTCCGAGGCGACAAACGTCGTGTGCTCATCGATCGTGCCAGTGAGAAACCCGCGACCGAGCGGACTGAACGGAACGAACCCGATCCCAAGTTCTTCGAGCGCCGGCAACACGTCCGCCTCCGGCTCCCGCCACCAGAGCGAGTACTCACTCTGCAGCGCCGTCACCGGCTGGACGGCATGTGCACGACGAATCGTCTGGACGCCGGCTTCAGACAGACCAAAGTGCCTGACCTTGCCCTCCTGAATCAAATCCTTCACTGTTCCCGCGACGTCCTCGATTGGCACGCTCGGATCAACACGGTGCTGGTAGAACAGGTCGATCGCGTCAATCCGCAACCGCGTGAGCGAGGCCTCGGCCACCTCCCTGATGTGCGCGGGCCGGCTATCAAGGCCACTCTGCTTGCCGCCCTCGAACGCAAACCCGAACTTGGTGGCCATGACCACGTGGTCACGCACGGGAGCCAGTGCCTCGCCGATGAGCGCTTCGTTGGTGTACGGCCCGTACGCTTCGGCCGTGTCGAAGAACGTGACGCCTCGTTCGACCGCCGCCCGAAGCAGGGACATCATCTCCTGGGTGTCACCCGGCTGACCGTAGCCAAAGCTCATGGGCATACAGCCCAGCCCAAGAGCTGACACGACCAGATTGCTGTTACCGAGGGTGCGTTTCTGCATGGGTCCTTCCGTTCAGGTCAAACGACGCGACTTCATCGGCCGTCAGGAGTCTCCACCGGCCGATCGGTAGCGCGCCAATGGCAATCGTTCCTATCTGCACCCGCACAAGTTTCAACACATGCGAGTCGAGTGCTTCCACCATTCGACGCACCTGACGATTCCGGCCCTCCGTCAACGTGATCTCGAAGTGCGTGTACTTCTCGGAATCGCGCAGTCGCGTCACCAACGCCGGTCGCGTCAGGCCATCGTCCAGGGTCACGCCGTTCCGTAACTGGTCCAACTGCGCATCGGTCAATCGTGTGGACGCCTTGACGAGGTACGTCTTCGGCACATGTGACTTCGGGTTGGTCACACGCTCGGCGAAGGCGTTGTCGTTGGTCATCAGCAACAAGCCGGACGTCTTGAAGTCCAGTCGTCCCACCGTGGAAAGGAACGTGCCTGCGTCCCCCACAAGATCGTACACCGTCGGGCGGCCGTCAGGGTCCTTGTAGGTGGTCAGATACCCCATCGGCTTATAGAGCAGCACGTACATCCGGTCACGCGCCTGCAGCGGCTCATCGTCGAACAGCACCGCGTCTCGCTCGAGGTCGATCCAGTGATCGGGGTTCTCAATGATCTGGCCGTTCACCTTCACGCGCCTGGCGTGAACCCACCGTCGCGCCTCGACACGCGATCCCACGCCGGCCTTTGACAGGACACGCTCAAGGGTTTTCAGAGGCCGTATCTCAGCGTCAGCCTCGCGGGGCGGTGCAGCCACGCAGTCATTCTACCCCTCGCGATAACGCGATACGATACGTCAGCCCATGAGCGTTCTTGAAGCCATCGTGCTCGGCATCGTCGAAGGCATCACCGAGTACCTGCCCATCAGCTCCACCGGGCACCTGATCCTCGCCTCGTTCCTGATGGGCCTCGACGGTCGCGTGGATAAGCGCAGCCTCGACGCCTTCAACATCGTGATTCAGGGCGGGGCGATCCTCGCCGTGCTGAGCCTGTATCGCGCACGGGTGCGCCAGATGATTCGCGGACTGCTGGGCTCGGACGCCGGCGGACGCCGACTCGTGCTGGCCGTCGCCGTGGCGTTTGTGCCGGCCGCGGGCCTGGGCTTCTTCCTCGACGACACGATCGAGTACTACCTCTTCTCACCCGTGCCGGTGCTGGCCGCGCTGGCCGTCGGTGGCGTGGTGATGATCCTCTTCAAGGGCCGGCAGGGCGACGGGCCGTCGCTGGACCTTGATCGGGTCGGAGTCAGGCAGGCGCTGATCATCGGCCTGTTCCAGTGCCTCGCGCTCTGGCCCGGGACCAGCCGCTCGATGGTGACCATGATCGGCGCGATGGTCGTCGGTATGAAACCCGCGGCCGCGGCGGAGTTCAGCTTCATTCTGGCGCTTCCCACACTCGGGGCTGCCTCGGGTTACAGCCTCGCGAAGAACCTGGCGGCCGATGGCCCGAACATGTTCGACCTGCTCGGCGCGGTTCCGGTTGCAGTGGGGCTTGTGGCCTCCACCGTGTCGGCGGCCCTCGCTGTCAAGTGGCTTGTGAGCTACCTGACCAGGCACGGCCTGCAGATCTTCGGCTGGTATCGCATTGCCCTCGCGATGCTGCTGGGCGGGCTGATCTGGCAGGGCCTGCTCACGCTCACCGCGCTACAGTAGACACATGGGCGTCCTTCGTTCCGACCCTCGCGGCGTTGTCGTCCCCTGTCCGTCATGTCAACAAGCCAACCGGCTCGCCTACGACAGGCTTGGCCTCGCCACACGATGTGGCCGCTGTCAGGCCGCCATCCGCGCGCCCGGCGCTCCGGTAGATATCAGCACCAGCGCGGACTTCGACGCGCTTGTGCGCGGGTCTCGCCTGCCGGTCCTTGTGGACTTCTGGGCCGCGTGGTGTGGGCCGTGTCGCATGGTCGCGCCGGAGATCGCGCGGGTCGCCGCCGCGCACGCGGGTGAGTGGCTGGTGGCCAAGGTTGACACGGAGGCGGTTCCCGACCTGGCAGCCCGCCTCCAGATTCAGTCGATTCCGACGATGGCCGTGTTCCACGCGGGCCTGGTAGCAGGCCGGAAGTCCGGCGCGATGCAAGCCGACCAGATTGAAGCATTTGTCCGGCAGTCCCTGACCGCTCGCGCATGACGCCAGCGTTTTCGCCCTCGTCGCGAGGCCGGCTGACGCACCATGACCTTGCGCGCTTTTCGGGTGAGACGCTTTTCGACCGACTTGGTCGCGCGCTGTGTGAGGCTGGGTGCCTGCCGCGAAAGGAACTGTACGAATCGTGGGAGCTGGCGCGCCGCACGCGCCGGCTCTTTCGCGGTGGGCGAGTGGTGGATCTCGCTGGCGGTCACGGGCTGCTCGCGCACGTCATGTTGCTACTCGACGATTCCTCACCATCGGCCCTCGTGATCGACACCGCAATCCCTCCATCGTCGCAGAAGGTCCATGACGCCATTGTTCAGACCTGGCCTCGACTGGCCCACAGAGTGCAGCACATGCGCGCCGCGATCGAGGCCGTGGACCTCAACGCAGACGATGTGGTGGTGTCGAGTCACGCGTGTGGCGCCCTGACGGACCGCATCATCGCGCGCGCCGTGAATGCCCGTGCGCGTTTGGCCGTGTTGCCGTGTTGTCACGACGTGGAGACCTGCGACGTGGGCGCTCTTGGCGGGTGGCTTGACCCCGCGATGGCCATTGATGTGAGACGCGCGGCTGCTCTGGAAGGCCACGGCTATCGCGTGTGGACCCAGACGATTCCAGACGCGATCACTCCGAAGAACCGGCTGCTGATCGGGGCGCCTTCCCCCCAATAAATGGGGCAGCTGCAAGCCAAAGATCGGGCAGATACCCGATGGCTTGGCTCCAGGGCTTCAGCCATTATCGCTACCAGAGATGGAGGTAATGGTTATGAAGACTTACACAACAAATCAGCAGGTTGAAGCCGGGTTGTATTTCAACCGCAAGACGTTTTCGGTGACAACGATGGAAGCCGCCGGACAGCTGTCTGGCGCCGCCGATGAAACCTACTACCGAGTGCCGATGCTCCTGATGCTGGCCGCGGCTCCGTTGCTCGGGCTCGCGTTTGTCATGTTCCTGCCGCTGATCGGATTCGCGGTGGTCGCGCAACTCCTGGGCAGCAAGGCCCTCCAGTTGGTGACGGGTGCTGTAGGCGAGGCCGACCGAGTCCGCCGGCCGGGCTGGGTGCCCGCGTTGGCGTACCTCAGCCGGGCGAAGCACGCCAAGCCGGCCACACCTGCAGAGGCACCCAAAGACGAGTGGGCCGAGGACGTCGAGAAAAAGTTGGAGAAACCAGACCACACGGCGTGATAATCAGACCAGGACGGGCAGGAGGTCGAACGATGCAACGTCTGAGTGTTCTGCTCTTCTCTCTCTTCGCGTCTCTCTTCGCGGCGCCGGTGTTCGCACAGCCAGTGCAAACACCGGCGCCCATCCCCGAAGCCGTCACTGCCTGCCTCGCCTGTCACGAAGACAAAACCCTCACCAAAACATTTGATGACGGCTCAACCATGAGCCTCTTCGTGGATCTGACCGACCTGGTCAAGTCCATCCACTCAAAACAGCTCATCTGCACCGACTGTCACGCCAAGTACGACGAGGATCACCCGATGGGGACGACGTTCGCGAGTCGTCGTGCCTATACGGTCGCGTCGTATGAAACGTGCAAGAAGTGTCACTTCGATACCTACACACGCACGCTGGAAAGTGTGCACTATGAGCTGCAGAAAGCCGGTGTCGAGTCGGCGCCGATCTGCACGGATTGCCACGGTTCGCACAATATTCCCAACCCCCACGCCAAGCGCGCGATGATGTCGCGCAGTTGCGCGGCCTGCCACACCGAGACCTACAAGACCTACGCACAGAGTGTGCATGGCCATGCGCTGGTCGAGGACAACACGCAGGACGTGCCGGCGTGCGCCGACTGCCACACCCACCACCAGGTGCAGCAGTCGTCAACGACACGATTCCGGCTGGGCGCGCCCGAGACCTGTGTGCGGTGTCACGGCGATAAGCCTCTGATGGCGAAGTACGGCCTGTCGACGGCGGTCGCGGCAACCTACCTGGCGGACTTCCACGGCGCCACGGCGTCACTGTCGCGCAACCTGCCGGATTCGAAGCAGCAAGTGGTGG
>Ga0163144_10013612_pt1 | contig 16956 bp, 15 predicted proteins | sample OliLak19BULKMAT1_FD_123175 | JGI IMG/M metagenome (GOLD analysis project Ga0163144, IMG submission 123175) | Freshwater microbial mat bacterial communities from Lake Vanda, McMurdo Dry Valleys, Antarctica - Oligotrophic Lake LV.19.BULKMAT1 | ecosystem: Environmental > Aquatic > Freshwater >... | reverse complement strand
TATACTGATAAAAACCCCGTTGGACGTCAGCGTGAATTAGATTATTTTCGCAGAGAATTTGAACTTCTAAAAAAAGAGTCGGGACATTATTTTGATAAAATGCTGCTTAAGCTTTTTCTGCTTTTTACTTCCGCTCAAAAAAAAGATGAGAAGATGGACATATATGAAGTCGAAAAATATTCTCAATACAATATTTCGATCCTTCCTCTATGGAGTATGATTGCCGGTTCATCACATTTAACATTCTTGGCCTTGGCCTTGCTTTTAAATGAAATGCCGATCTATTTATACTTTGCTTTAGTCGTTTCTAATCTATGGCTAATTTTAGTTTATATTATTCAAAATAGTGTCAATTCATCCATTCTCATTAAAAAGAAGGCCACATGATCGCAGCAGCAGCAGTAGGTTTGGTGATTGGATTTTTAATGTGCGTTCCAGTTGGACCCATTAACGTTTTAGTGATTAATACCCAAATTAAAAAAAATACTACCAGCGCTTTGGCCATAGCACTTGGCGGATCATTAATGGATCTGGTTTATTTTATAATTGTCCTATCTGGTCTGTCTTTTTTCACATTCAGCGACAAGACAACTCACCTCTTAAAATTTGCCGGAATCATATTAATTTTCATTTTAGGACTTAAGGACTTTTTGACTAAGGAGAGCGCTCACTTAGAAAAAGAATTTAAAAATAATGCGGCCAGCTTATTTGCTTCGTTTTTGCTTGGGGTTATTATCTATACTTCAAACCCAGCTTTAATTTTAACCATGACAGGACTTGGCGCTTTTATTAAAAGTTTGGCCTGGTTTGAAATGACTAAGGCCAACATCGTTATAACTTCCATTGGTTTGTCGCTTGGATCATTTTTGTGGTTTGTGCTTTTAAGTCGTATTACTGCTAGATTTCAAGAAAAAATCAAAGGTAAATATTTAAAATATTTTAACAAAACAAGTGGTGTCCTAATGATGCTACTTTCAATTTTTATGACCATAAAATTATTCTACTAACATAAAAGAGGACAGTATGAAAAAAACGTCGCAACTAAAAAACCTTATTACTCGCAAAGAAATTTCATTTCTCATGGAAGCTCATAATGGTCTATCTGCAAAAATCGCTGAAGAAGCAGGCTTTCAAGGGATTTGGGGTAGCGGTCTATCCATCAGTGCTTCTCTTGGTGTGCGTGATAATAACGAAGCTTCATGGACGCAAGTTATGGACGTGGTAGAATTTATGAGTGACGCCACTAAAGTTCCTATTTTATTAGATGGTGACACAGGCTACGGAAATTTTAACAACATGAGACGTTTAGTAAAAAAACTTGAGCAACGAGAAGTTGCTGGGGTTTGTATCGAAGATAAAATATTTCCCAAAACTAATAGTTTTCTTCGCGGCGAAGCGCAACCACTAGCTGATGTGGATGAATTTTGTGGAAAAATTAAGGCCGGACTTGACGCTAGATCTGACGATGATTTTTGTATCGTCGCTCGCGTGGAAGCATTGATTGCTGGTTGGGGTTTGAAAGAAGCTCTAAAACGTGCCGAAGCTTACCGCGTGGCCGGAGCGACAGCGATTCTTATGCACAGTAAAAAAAGTAAAGCTGATGAAATTTTCGCGTTTATGAAAGAATGGGGAGACCGCTCTCCCGTGGTTATCGTTCCCACTAAATATTATGCAACTCCGACTGAAGAGTTTACCAAGCATGGCGTTTCCACTGTTATTTGGGCCAACCATTTAATGAGATCGGCAGTAAGTGCGATGCAAGGAACGGCAAAAACAATTTTTACTGAACAAAGTTTAATGAACGTGGAAGATAAAGTCGTCAGCGTTTCTGAAGTGTTCCGCTTACAAAATGATCAGGAACTAGAAGAAGCTGAGAAAAAATATTTTCAAACAAACAATGATGTTCACGCTATTATTTTAGCAGCTAGCCGAGGAAAAGAATTAGGTGAATTAACATTAAATAAACCAAAAGCTCTTTTAGAAGTAAATGGCGTGCCACTTTTAAAACAAGCGATTGATAAAATTAAAGCTCATGGTATTAACGATGTCACGGTGGTGCGCGGATATAAAAAAGAAGCTTTTCCAGAAATGGGCTGTGCTTATGTAGATAACAATAACTTCGAAACTACTGGTGAACTATCATCCTTATACCTGGCAAAAAAGAGTATTTCTGGTGACACGTTAATTTCTTACGGTGATATTGCTTTTAAAGGTTATATCTTAACTGCTCTAAGTGAATCTAAGGCCGATATTACTATCGTCGTTGACTCGCGCACTAAACTGCGCGATGACAATTATGCCGGTGACTATGTTTTAGGCACAAAGAAAAATACTAAATCGTTTATTGATGATGATGCAAAATTATTAAAAACAGCGCTTACCACAAAAGCTGATGCCCCTTTTGAAATTCATGGGGAATGGATTGGGATGCTAAAAGCGACTACTAAAGGTTCTAGCATTATCGCCAATGCTTTAACCGAATTATCTAAAGACACTCGTTTTCATGAATTAAAAATGGGCGATTTATTTAATTATTTAATCGCTAAAGATGTAGAGATTGGTCTTTGTTATATCGAAGGAAACTGGATGGATGTTGATAACTTTAAAGACTTCGAACAAATCCAAGTTTTTTAATTTTTTTTGTACTGGAGAATTTATGATCGAATCAAGTGAATTTTTAAATGCCTGTAAAACACAAGGGCTTAACCTGTTTACAGGAACACCTTGCTCTTACCTAAAACCTTTTATCAATTTCGTGATTGATGATCCGGAATTAGAATTTATTGGAACCACTAATGAAGGTGACGCTGTGGCCTTGGCCTCAGGCGCTTGGTTAGGCGGTAAACTCTCGGTGGTGATGTTTCAAAACTCAGGATTAGGTAACGCGGTTAATCCCCTTACCTCTTTAAGTTACACTTCACAAATTCCACTTTTAGGAATTACTACCTTGCGCGGTGAACCGGGCGGAAAAAAAGATGAGCCACAACATGAGTTGATGGGGCAAATCACTACTGAAATGCTGAACTTAATGAAAATTCCTTGGGCCTATTTTCCAGAAAAAAGTGAAGAAATTGACAGCACTTTAAAAACTGCCATGACTTATATGACAGAAAAACGCATGCCTTATTTTTTAGTAATGCGTGACGGAAGTGTCAACACTTATGAATTAAAATCAAAAGGCGCTCGTCAAAATCCAAAAACTTATCAAACAGAAATTAAAAAATTAACTTCTGGCGAACCAAAATTAATTCGAACGGAAGCACTAAAAGTTCTTCGTGATACCTTTGGACCAAACGCCGCCTATATCGCAACAACTGGAAAAACTGGCCGAGAATTATTTGAAGTTGGCGATACTGAAAATCAATTTTATATGGTGGGCTCAATGGGCTGCGCTCTGCCAATTGGTTTAGGTTTGGTGGCGGTAAAAGAAAAGATTAAAGTCTGTGTCATTGATGGCGACGGCGCGCTGATGATGAGAATGGGAAATATGGCCTTGGCCGGTCAAATGCAACCACAAAACTTAGTGCACGTGCTTTTAGATAATGCTGTTCACGACTCAACGGGCGGCCAAAAAACTTTATCTGAAGCGATTGATTTTGCTTTGATCGCTAAAGCTTGCGGTTATCAACATATTTTTGAAGTTGATGATGAAAAAGGTGCAGTAGAAGCGCTTAAATTTTTAAATGAAAAAAAAGAATTAGGCTTTATCCGTTTTTTAATTAAAAAAGGTTCTCCTGAAAAATTAGGACGCCCAACTGTAACTCCAGCACAAGTGGCAGAGAGATTAAAAAATTTTATAGCGAGTAAATAAAATGACACAGAAAATTCAAAAAGAAATTAAACGCAACATTCTTTTAAATCCAGGACCAGCGACCACTACTGCCACGGTAAAAGCCGGCTTAGTGGTGCCAGATATTTGTCCTCGTGAGGCAGAATTTGGTGATCTTCTTGGCGCGGTAAAACAAAAAGCGCTTAAAGTTGTGAATGCCGGTGCTCATTATGAAGCGATTTTATTAGGTGGTTCAGGTACGGCGGCAGTTGAAGCTTGTCTTAGCTCTTGCACTAATGAGAGCGGAATTTTGATATTAGAAAATGGAGCTTATGGCGATCGCATAAAAAAAATCTGTGATGCTTTAAAAATTAAATCACATTTGATTAAATCAGCTTGGGGTGATGCTTTAAATCTTAGTGAAATTGAAGCTCATTTAAAAACTAATGCTAAAGATTATAACGTCATTGCTTTTATTCATCATGAAACGACTGTGGGAATTTTAAATGATTTATCGGCCATCAATAATCTTGCAAAAAAATATCAATTAAAAACTTTAGTTGATGCCATGTCATCATATGCCGGGATTGAAATTGATTTGGCCAAAGATGATGTTGATTATCTTATTTCTTCTTCTAACAAATGCATTCAAGGCATGGCCGGCTTAGGTATTTGTATTGTTAAAAAAGAAATATTAAATGAAATTAAAAATTATCCCAAAAGAAGTTTTTATTTAGATCTACACAACAACTTTTTAGCGCAAGAAAAAACTAATCAATTTGCCTTTACTCCTCCGGTGCAAATTCTTTATTCACTGGATATCGCTTTTAATGAATTCTTTATCGAGGGCGGAATTAAAGCACGCGCTAAAAGATATAGCGACCTTTATGAGTTAATGCTTAAAGGCATGACGGAATTAGGCTTTGAGACCTTAGTGGAAAAAAAATTACATTCTAAAATTTTAACTGCTTTTAAAGAACCGACAATTAAGAATTTTTCGTTCGAAAAGATGCATGATTTTCTTTACGCTCAAGGCATCACGATTTACCCAGGTAAAAGTGCTAAGGAAAATTCATTTCGCATTTCTAATATTGGTGAATTAAATACTGCTGATATCTTGACCTTCTTAAAGGGCGTTGAAGCATATCTTAAAAGTCTGAATTAGAACTTAGACTAAAAATGCCGGCAAGATTGCCATTTTATCATCGATTATTTTAAGGTTATTATTTTTTGAAATGAATATAACTTTACTGCGATTAAATTTACTCAAAAATGATTTTGCATGTGCCATATGACTTGCGCTTGGATCATCGCTCATCATTGGAATAACACCCAAATTATAATCGCCAGCTGAAAAAACAAACGGCATCCTAACTCCACCTCTGGTATTATACTGACGTAATTTTAAAATTTCTCCTTGCACATAGTGAAACTGGGCGCGCAAATTGCGATAACAAAATACCCCTCTGACGCAAGCTCACCATCAGATAATAAAAGATGTTCCGCTTGATCTTCAAAATAATAAGTTATTTTTTTTGAATCACCAGTCATTATTATGGGTCTTATTAAAAAAAGTGCTTCAAGTGCAAACAGTAGTTTTTTTTGAGTGGCCTCATTTAGGCCTGTACTTTGCTTTAAAAGCGTTAAATTTATGGGCAGGCCCTCAAGATAACTTAACTCAACTATAAATTGATAAATTCTTTGAAAAGGTAGGTTTGTTTCATAAACTAATCTTAAATCTCTATTAATAATGGTTAGTAAAAATATTTAAAAAAGTAGTCTTTCCAACCTGCCGATGTCCAAGCAGTCCAACGATAGGACTAAAAATTAAACTATTTTTTACAAGATCAATAATATGTCTACGTCTTAGATGTGGCACATCATCTACTGCATAGGTTTTTACCACCCATGTCAAAACCATTATAACCATAAGGATATTTACATCCTATGTAACTTTCCATACTTAAACTAAAGCGCAAAAAGATTTTTTTTTAATCCTACGAACTGTGGAATCGTCCAGAATATATACACCTGTATAACTCATAAGAAAAACCCTCCCATAACCTCATAATATCATTGCCCACTAAATGGCCTTTCAGTTGCTTATACAAGCTTTGATATCTACTTTATTGAGGTCATTGTGAAAAAAATTAATGCTTTTTTTATATCTTTATTTTTTGTCTCAATTTCATTGGTGCAAGCAAATGACTATGTTCACGCAGACGTAGAACAAGCTATCAGTGATCAGTGGAGCTTAAATAATGAAGGTGTTTTAGAGAAGGCGATTTTGGCCGTACCTCGCGCCATTGCACGTACCGCCTATGAAGGTGTGCTTAAATCAAAAACGGTTGTAAGAGTTGTAAACACAGGAAGGGCCGGTGTTGATGCATCTCTAAGCGGAGTCATGGCACTTTCTGGGAACTACAGGGAAGCGGAAGATCATATTGTAAAAGCCTACGTAGAAGCAGGTGAAAGTGTGGTTAACGTTTTATCAACTGCAGAATCACTGGTTGATGACGCTGGAAACTTAATCAAACAACCATTGTATTTTTTCGCAAAATCGACTCCCAGAATAAAGCTTTGTACTAATAATTTGGCCTACTCAGCTGGAGTCGCAGAATTAGCGCTCGTCATGCCGCCCAAGCACGTAGGAGTAGTCGTTGATAATGGTGTCGTTACGATGAATGGTTCTGGCGGTGGTGAAGTTTTAGCAACAGATAAACAGAACGGGACCATGTGCCATGAAGTTCCGATTTTAAATAATCTTTCTGAATCATTAGCGATTGAAAATTTAATGTGTGCCAATGAAAATTTCGAAGGCGAATATGATTTTTTCTTTTATAACTGCGGCGCTCAGGCCAAAGATAAACTTAAATTAGCGGGACTGGGATTTCCAGGTTTTATCAACGCAGGTGTTGGAAATGAATTGGGCGGGCAAATATTTATTCCCGATGGTTGGGATCGTTTTGAAAGAGGCAGTGAAACAAAGAAAATATGTGCAGAGCACGTAAAATCAGTTATCGCATCTATCCAGGCGGTTGAATTGGGCCTGGACATTAAAGATGAAATAAATTTTGGATTTTACTCTGATACTACATTGCAAATTGCTGTTTCAGCAGCTAGATCAAAATCTGATAAGTATCGCTCATTGGTCTCTACCTATGTTCAGACAACTGTGTATTTTAAAAGCAATGGCGATTTTCAAGAAGGAGTTGTTCCGACTCTAGTCAATATTTTTCAGCATCTTAATAAAAGATCATTAAAGCTACTTGATCGCAATGTACAAGATCTTTACCGTAAACTGGCAAATTATTTAAATGTTGATATTGAAAAAGGTGAAGTCATAACAATTGATGCCTTGATTAAACGTCACCAAAAAACGGCGCAGTCTCATCACACGGATTATCAAATTGATGAACAAAAACAAAATAAAGATATCCAAAGTGATTTTACTTTCTCAGCTGACGCCAAAGTAAATTTAGATATGGGCATAAAAGAAGGCGGCGATACCAACATTCGATCAAAAGATAGTTTGCTGCGATTATCAGCGAGCTTTAGTAATATTGTTAAGGCCTCAATCGCTTTAAAATTAGATGCTGATTCCAATGGTAATTCAAAAGATAAAATTAAAGACTTAAAAGACTTTTTAAAAGAAGCTCATATTGCCATTAGAAATATTAATGGAATTCCTATGGCAGTTGTAATTGGTAAACAACCCATGGCCTTTGGTCAAGGTTTTGATGGAATGATTAGACCTGATCAAAACTCGATGCGAGATATGCTGAGAAAAGAAGAAGTCGTAGGATTTACTGTGGCGCTTGATAAAAGATTGTTGGCAGGAGTTTTAGACTCAATTGAAGTCTCAGCTTTTAACAGCAATAAAGACAGTCTTAATATTGGGGATCTTGATGGTTACTCGATTCGTGTAAAGAAAAACTTTAGCGCAAATACTCAAGCGACTATTTCACACTTAAATGACAAAAATGAAAAAAGATCTGCCATTGGATTAATTTGGAGTAATGGCGAAATGACAGCTTGGACGGAGGCAATTCGTTTGGAAAGAATGGATCAAAAAACTGAAGCCGTGACTGCTGGAGTGATGAGAGAATTAGAAGATATTCAAGGATTGAAAAATAAAATTGTGGCGGAAATCACTTGGGTGCGAAATTTATTCATCGAAGTTGGCGTTGGTTATGAAATTCAATTTAGCGATAACTTTAAAGTCGGAGCTGAATTGCGTCGCCGTCAAGAAGATGGAAAAGATGATGCTGATTATAATTTTGGTGTAAGAGCAACTTATGAAACTGGTGCGACTTATAAACCAAAAGAAAATTTATTATTTAAATAACAAAAGGAAATAATATGAAATTTTCAAAATTGATTTTAAATTTGATGACCGTGACTATTTTAACCAGCGCCAGTGTATGGGCCAGTAATAAAAAAGCCAACTGTGAAAATAAAAATTTCGTGATATATGCAGTCAAAATGACTTCACTCCATACAGCACTTATTATTCCGAATGATCACAAAATATTTAAAAATGAATTTCAAGACTCCTCACATTTAATCGTTAATTGGGGTAGCGAACTTTTTTATCGTGCTGGTGAAAATGAGGAGAAAATATTAGCTGCGGCCCCAGCTGCCTTATTGGCTGAAGGCCCAGCAGTCGTGTATATTAAACCAACTAATATTGAGTTGGTAGAATCATTAGTCCTATATAGCTCAGCCGCAAAAATTTATATTTCAGAAGCAGAATTAGTAAAATTAGAACAAGCGATTTTAGCATTAGTGAAAAAAGATGCACAAAAGGAATTTGAAATGTCAGTGAATGCTGAGGAACTTAATAATATGTATGAGGCAAATAGTATTTTTTATAAAAGTTCAGTGACTTATAAAGGACTTCGTCTAACTTGCAATGGAATGGTGGGCGATTTACTAAGCAATAACACTGATAATTTTGGGAAGTTTAGTTCATACATGCCTGGCCCGTTAATGGATTATTTAAAAGAGAAATCTACTAATGCTGCTAATTGTATTGAATGGAGTACTAGAGATTAATACTACTGAAAAAGCTTGGCAAAATAACCTTTTTTACCGCTCTTATCATTATTAATAACCACTAACCCACCTTTAGAGAGTCCCTCTTTAAAGGTGGTTAAATCTTGTGAGCGCTCGAAAATAGAATTGTATTCAGCAATAGAAAAAAGATGCATGTCTTGGCAATTCATCTGCTGACATAAGTGAAAACCAAATTTTTCTAATTGTGCCACATCGATAAAGGGGCCAATGAAATGTTGGTCTTGCATATCACTCACGGTTACTTCGCTTCCTGCATCTTTACCTAGAAAATGTTCGTTATAAATTCCGCGCATCACTTCCCAATCAATCGGGCCAGTTTTATGCAGAACATGCAAAAGACAAAAATCTTGTTTTTCATTTAGAGAAGAATAGACACCTATCAAACCTAATTCATTCATAAATTTGCCATCCCTTATTGATAATGACCAAAGTCTAGAGAAATAGAACCTTCCGGCATTAATTCAATTTCAATTCCTTGTGGGAATGTTTGATATTTTACATTTGTTTGATCAAGTAGTTTCATCAGTGCAAATTGTGTAGGAAATTCCATCTTAATTACTTTTTTGTAACTAGAAGTATTATAAATTCCCAAACGACGAATTTCTGTAAAACGCAAATCAAGACCACTGGCGCTTTTAGTGCGCCAGAAGAACTCGATGCCTTCTGTGCGGGGTAATAATAAATGTTGAAAATTAAAATTAATAAGAATTTTTTCCCAGAAATTATTTTTCTTTTCGAGAGATAGTCTTGCTAATTTTGGGGCCTCGAATAAAATCATCTTACCTTCACCTAAAGTCACTGATTCAACTTGAATATGCAAGTTAACTTTTTCACGATTAAGTGAATTTTCGAGGATAAAAGCTTCTAATTTTTGTTTTAGGGCCACGTCCATATTACAAGAATCAATAATGATTTGCCCGCCGCTCATAAAAAGTTTTAACAAACTTAAAAATGAACTTTTATCTAATTCATGTCCGTGCACAAAAGTAATTTTTGTCCGTTCTTCTTCAACCTGAGATTGAAAATTAAGTTGCGCCACTCTCGAGTCACAAACTTTATACAACCAAGGGTATTTTTCCGATAAAAAATTAATCAAGCCGATATCATTCCATGATTCATATTGGCCATATTCTTCAAGCGCTTCATAGACTTCAAAGAAATTTAAAACGCGATAATGAGCATCTAAAGAAGCTTCATATTTTTTTTCACTAAACTCTGCATGCACTAAAGTATTATTGACTAAATCATCTAAAATCTTTCCCAGAACACCTTTTTTTGTGCGCATCGAAAGTAGCGCCGAAGAAGGATAAATGTGATTACAAATCATAGTTAAAGTATCTCGCGCAAATTTAGAAACTCGTCCATCGTTAGTGATGCGCTCCAGGAAATCTCGATTACTCGTGCCTAAAAAAGCCGTACGCACCACCCCTTGCCAAGAGTTTTGCAAAGCATGACTAGCGGTCGTAGTATAAAGTTCGCGCATGTTTTTAGTAAAATCCCAAACCTGTTCTTCCAGATTATTTTTTTCAAGATTTTCAGGTAGCTGTTTAAATTGCGCGAAACCTTCTTGAAAAACTGGCGATCTGTCCTCGAGAAAACTAACAAAACCTTGAGCGTCTAAATAACCACACTCTATGCCCCAAATTTTACTGGTCATTTGATTTTGGGAAAAATAAGTTCCTAAATAAGTACAAAATCTTCGGTAGGCCTTATAAACTCTTTGATCAAAATAAGAATAAACTTTATGGATTTTATTATCAGCATTTAAAATTCCATAACAAAGCCCGTCGCGATCTACTGATAAATTACGCGCTAATAAATAAGGCAATCCAGCATTAGGTAAATAAGGCGCAGGACCTGTGGGCATTAAAAAAATCAATTCTTTTCCAGCACCTTGTGCACACTCTTCCAAACGCTTTAAATCTGTTTCAGGTTTTTGATGAGAAAAATCGAACATCTCGCCATTTTCCGAATGAAAAGACCAATTGATGGGCACAAATAATTTGCTTCCAGGAATCTCGGACATTCTTGTTTTCCACAATGATGAGGAGATTTTCCAATAGAAAAACCAATTTTCTCCAGGGAAAATGTGATCTTCGTCGCTAGTCATAGGCGTGGTTAATGTCAATGGGCACACTCCGCAATAAAATTATCTAACTCTATTAGTCTAACCTACGTTAAAAATTGCTGTAAAGAGACACCTTTGCTATAAATTTAAAAAAGTTTTTTTAAGGATAAATTTATGTGGTTTTTTAATGACGAAGAAAAAGAGTTACAAAAAATTTGTCGCCAATTTGCAGAAAAAGAATTGGCGCCAAAAGCTGCTCACCACGACGAAGCAGAGACTTTTAACTTAGCAGCATTTCGTAAAATGGCCGATATCGGCATCCTGGGAATCACCGCAGACCCCGAATACGGTGGAGCTGGACTTGGCGCTACGGCAGCGACCATTGCCATGGAGGAATTTGGCCGCATTTGCGCCTCTTCAACATTGAGTTATTTGGCCCACAGTATTTTATGTGTAAACAATATTCAAAATAATGCTTCAGATGAACAAAAAGCAAAATACTTACCAAAATTAATTTCTGGTGAACATATTGGCTGTATGGGAATGAGTGAACCGGAATACGGTTCAGATGCAGTGGGTATTCAAACCAAAGCACAGGCAGAGGGCGATCACTACGTCATTAATGGCACTAAAATGTGGATCACTAACGCACAGTATGCGGACATCGCATATGTTTACACTCGTACTGGTAGCGAAAAGAAAAATCTTTCTACTTTTATTGTGGAAAAAGGAACGAGTGGATTTAGTGTAGGTAAACCTATTCACAAAATGGGTATGCGGGCCTCACCGACGGGAGAATTAGTTTTTGAAAATGCCAAAGTTTCTAAAAAAAATTTAGTGGGTAATGTGGGCGATTCAGTTTATCACATGATGAAAAACTTAGAGCTAGAGCGAATTACTATCGCCGGAATTTCTTTAGGCATTGCCGAGGCTTGTGTTGCTCAATGTATAAAATATTCTAACGAGAGAAAACAATTTGGAAAAACTATTGGAAATTTTCAATTGATTCAAAAAATGATTGCGGAAATGAGCACTGAAACCGCTATGATGCGCCACTTTTTATATTCTGTTTGTAAACAATATGATCAAGGTATCAAAGGGCCAATGGTAGCAGCGCAAGTAAAATTAGCACTACCCAAGATGGCGACCAAGATTGCGCTTGATGCAATCCAACTCCACGGTGGCTACGGTTACTCACGAGAATTTTTTCTAGAAAGATATTTACGCGATAATAAATTAATGGAAATTGGTGCGGGAACAAATGAAGTGATGATTATGATCATCGCCAAAGATTTACTGGCCCAAGGAATGGAGAGATAATGATAGCCGAACTCTGTGCCCCTTTAAAAAAATTCTGCCGCGAAAAAATGGAACCATCGTTAGAGCATGATGATCATGACGAAAAATTTCGCATGGATATTTTTAATCAACTAGGCGACTTAGGTCACACTGGTTTAACTCTCCCGGAAGAATTTGGTGGAGCAGGATTAGGTTATGTAGAATTGGCGGCGAGCTTAGAGGAAATGGCCAAGACCAGTGTCTCTTACGCTGTCACGGTTTCAGTTTCAACTATGGTTCAGGCGATTCTTAATGAATTTGGAAATGCGACTCAAAAACAAAAATATTTACCCCATTTAACTTCAGGAAAAGGCATTGGAGCTTTTGCTTTAAGTGAATCTAGTTCTGGCTCTGATGCTGCCGCATTAAAAACCACCGCAAAAAAAGTTGATGGCGGTTATCTTTTAAATGGCAATAAAATGTGGATCACTTCAGGCGGAATCGCCAGCACTTATATTGTGATGGCAAGAACTGGGGCCGAAGGCGCTAAAGGCATTTCTGCTTTTATCGTAAGCGATGGCACACCAGGTTTTAGTTTTGGCAAAAAAGAAAAAAAAATGGGTTGGAAAATTTCCCCCACTCGTGAATTAATTTTTAATAATTGTTTAATACCTGCAGAAAATTTATTACAAAATGAAGGCGACGGATTTAAAATCGCCATGGCCGCTCTTGATCGCGGACGCATCACGATTGGTGCCATCGCTGTTGGTCTTTCGGAACGCGCACTAGAAGAGGCCAGTAAGTATGCTCTGATTCGTCAGCAGTTTGGAAAAGCTATTTTTGAATTTCAAGGTTTGCAATTTATGCTCGCCGATATGGCGATAGAAACCATGGCGAGTCGTTTACTAGTACAAGAAGCCGCCAGAAATTATGATCTGGGAATTAAAGATATAAAGCTGGCCTCAATGGCAAAATGTAAGGCCACCGATACCGCGATGAAAGTTACGACAGATGCAGTTCAAGTTTTAGGCGGCGTGGGTTATACTAGCGAGTTTCCACTGGAGCGCTACATGCGAGATGCTAAAGTTTTACAAATCGTAGAGGGAACAAATCAAATTCAAAGAGTCGTCATTGCCCGCAAGCTAAAGGATTTATATGCTTAAGATTGAATTTTCAAATCTTGCCAAAAAAGCACAGAAAGATTCTCCTTATTTTAAACCCGCTTTTTTAAAAGATCGCTTAGAAGATTTTAAAAAAATTATTAATGATCCTAAAATTGGTTTTTTTCATATCAATAAAAATGGTGAAATCTTAAAACAAACCGAAAAAGTTCATGCAGCTTTTGCTCACAAAACACAATTTGTACATATTGGAATTGGCGGCAGTGGCCTGGGCCCAGAAATGTTAGTCTCGGCACTTCCTTATAAAAATACTCGTGAGTTTTTTTATTTTAATAATATTGATGCTGACGAAATTTACTTACAATTGAAAAGAATTAATCCAGAAAAGGCCATTTTTTATATCGTTTCAAAATCTGGCACGACCGCTGAGACTATGGCAGCGTTGGCCTTTGTCAGTACTTGGCTAATGGAAAAAGGTATTAAAGAACAAGATTTTAATAAATATTTTGTTTTTTGTACTGACCCAGAAAAAGGTGACCTTAGAACACTTGGGAAAAAATTAAATATTTCGATGCTAGAAGTTCCCAGTAGCGTTGGTGGAAGATTTTGTGTGCTGACAGCAGTAGGATATTTTCCCGCACTTTTTGCTGGAATTAAAATCGAAAAACTACAGCAAGCAGCTCATCAATTTTCTCAGCAGTTTTTAAACGAAAATACCAATGATAATATTTTATTACAAACCGCTTCAACTTTGATGGCACTAAAAGATCAAGGTGTGGATCAGACCGTGCTTTTTCCTTACTCATCGCTGTGGCGCAATCTTTCTTTTTGGTTTGTGCAATTATGGGCCGAAAGTTTGGGCAAAAAATTAAATTTAAAAAACGAAGTAGTAAACGTGGGTTTTACCCCGATCCCAGGTTATGGCGCTACCGATCAGCATTCGCAAGTACAACTTTTTATGGAAGGGCCATTCAACAAGTGTTTGATGACCATTGAAATTAAAAAAAGATCGTATGACTTTGCTTTAAAAAATAATTTTGATTTAAATAGCTTACAAAAATTGTCGGGACATACTTTAAATCAACTCATGGACGCTGAGATGCAAGGAACTTTGATGGCGCTCGAACAAAATCAACGACCATTTATCCATTTTATTGCGGAAGAAAATTGTGAAGAAAGTCTGGCCAGTTTAATTATTTTCTTTGAGTGCTTAACTGCCATTATGGGCAGTTATTTAAAGATTGACCCGTTTGATCAACCAGGAGTTGAGGCCGGTAAGATTTTCGCCTTTGAACGCTTGGCCAAGAATAGGTAGAATAAAGGAGTCGAGGTAAAAAAATGTGTCCATCTGATGATACCACTATTGTCATTACTGACCTGAAAGCTGCTCTAGCGAGTGCGGAAAAAGAAGCACAACTAAAACCACCTGCTCTACTGGGAGTTGGCGGTGAGCATTCGGGAAAAATTTATGATTTAAATAAAATGGATACCATTATTGGTCGCAGCAATGACTGCAGCATTCCTCTTTCGGTGGAAGGAATTTCTCGCAACCACTGTAAAGTGGTAAATTCTGGTGACGCTATTTACGTCGAAGATTTAGGTTCAAAAAATGGCACGTTTGTTAATAATATAAAAATTGATGGCCCACATACTTTAAATAAAGGCGATGTAATTAAACTTGGACCAGTAAGTTTCAAGTTTCTTGCCAAAGGCGATCCTGAAAGATTAACTTACGATAAATTAAATCTTGAGGCCAACACGGATAAACTAACTGGTTGCTACAACAAGGGCCATTTTAATAGCGCTCTTGAAGCGGCAGTAAAAAATTCGAAAGTTACTGGTGAGCCACTCTCCCTTATTATTTTTGACTTAGATCATTTTAAAAATCTGAACGATACCTATGGTCACGATGCTGGAGATTTCGTTTTAAAAGAAATGGGTGCCCTTCTGCGTAAAAGTGGTTTACGTGAACACGATGTGTTTGCTCGCTATGGTGGTGAAGAGTTCGTGGTTTTATTACCAAAAACAAATTTGAAAGCGGCATTTGATGTGGCTGAAAGAATAAGAAAAAGTATTTTTGATCATCAATTTATTTATGACAAAAAAAAGCTACCGGCAGCGGCATCAGTCGGTGTCGCTGATTATCGTGAAGGCGTACTGACAGGGACAGATCTGTTCAAGAGAGCGGATGAAGCGGTTTACAAATCCAAGCATGGAGGGAGAAACCAAGTAAATTTCTATCGTGAACAATGACACAGAATTAACTTCTAAAAAAATTCATTTATTGCCAGAACATTTAATCGATCAAATTAAGGCCGGTGAAGTGGTCGAGCGCCCAGCTGCCGTGATTAAAGAACTACTCGAAAATTCTCTTGATGCTAAAGCAAAAAATATTGATCTACATTTAATCAATAACGGCCTTGATCTGATTGCCATTGTCGATGACGGAGAAGGAATCGATATCGCTGATCTGCCCTACGCCTTTTGTCGTCACGCCACTTCTAAAATTGCGCGTTTTGAAGATCTCTACTCTCTACATAGCTTCGGCTTTCGCGGTGAGGCCCTGGCGAGTATTTCCAGCATTTCGCGCATGCAATGCAGTTCTATGCCAATTGTGGGAGTCGGTGGAAAAATTATTATTCATGGCGCTGAACATAAATCCCTTGCAGCTTTTAGCGCCAATAAAAGCGGAACTTCAATTTATATTAAAGATCTTTTTTATAACACTCCAGCGCGTTTAAAATTTGTACGCTCTAAATCACATGAGCTGATTAGTCTTAAAAAAACTATCAATGTTTTTCTTTGCTCGCATCCCGAAGTGAGTTTCTCGGTAAAATTTGATGATAAGGATAAAACTTTTTTCCCTGCTCAAAATAGTATTCTTAAGCGCCTAGAACAAATTATTTCTAAGAAAAATGATATTAAGATTCTTCATTCAGAAAAAAACTATGAAGGTCATGAGATCGATCTTTATTTTTCTGATGTCCCGGCCAAATCCAACCAAAAACATCAATACTTATTCGCTAACGATCGCTTTTTTGTAGATAAAAACTTACATCAAGCATTAATTAGATCATTAGAACCTATTTGGGGAATTGGGCAATCTGGACATTATTTTGTCTTTTTAAAAGTTCCCACTCAAGAATTGGATGTCAACGTTCATCCGAGTAAAACCACTATTAAGTTTTTAAGACCATCACTTATTTTTTCCCTCATATCAAGCGGAGCTAAAGAACATATCACTCATAGCAATGCTCCTCTGTTACCTGACTTAGAAAGTGACAGAGAAGTCGCATCGACTCCAGTGAAAAAGACCCCCCATCAGCAAGAAGATATCTACTTTTTATCTGACAAATATTTTGTCTTTGATAAAAATGGCAAAAAACATTTATGCTCCCTAGAAGTATTTTTTAATTTTTATTGGAAACAAATTCTACAAAAAGATTTATCTTCACTTAAAGAAGATGAAGTATCGCCTTTACTCATTAGCGAACCCTACCCGCTTGCTGATTTAGTTTTTAATGATACTGCAAAAAAACTATTTAAAGAATTGGGTCTAGATATCCAAGAAAATAAACAGGTTTTAATTATTAAAACTTACCCTTCGATTTTACGCGGCCTTCCTTTAAAAGAAATGTTGC
>Ga0163144_10013610_pt1 | contig 16961 bp, 15 predicted proteins | sample OliLak19BULKMAT1_FD_123175 | JGI IMG/M metagenome (GOLD analysis project Ga0163144, IMG submission 123175) | Freshwater microbial mat bacterial communities from Lake Vanda, McMurdo Dry Valleys, Antarctica - Oligotrophic Lake LV.19.BULKMAT1 | ecosystem: Environmental > Aquatic > Freshwater >... | reverse complement strand
TTCATCACCTCATAGGCCAACGGAAAGCCATCGGTGGTGACAACGAGTGCGATCACCACCTGCACGCAGTCGGGCCGCCCGTCGCGGCTGTAGCCTCGCCTGGCTCTTGGATTTCCTTCCATGTCGCCCTCAAAAAAGATCGGCCTACTTCTTTTGCAACCAGACAAAGAGATCCTGCTTGTGTTCGAGCAGCCGGTCCCTCGGCGCTCACGGGAAATTGACCACCTGTGCTTGGATAGAGTTGACCACACCGAAATCAGGCGCTGCCACGTGGCAGGCTAATGAGTGTGGTGCCAGCATCCGCGCCGCGGGCGCGGAACTCCTTCCTCCTCAGCAAACATCTTTATGTCGACACGATCGTGCGTGGCGATGCGGCGTGGCCGTGAACCGGAGGACATTGGAAGCGCAAGTCGTGTCGCTGGTCAACTCTTGGTGAGTATGGGTGGCTAACTTTTCGCGAGTGCCGAAGCCGGTCCAGGCAGCGGTAGAGACGATCTTTTTCGGCGACGGCGAAATCGACTTGCAGTAACTCGTCCATGGCGGTAGACAGGAACCACTGGCGATGCACATGGAACTCGCTCGATGGGGCGACCAGACGATTGACGACCAACAACTGGAGCACCTTTTCCCAACTTACCATTACCCGCCCATCGGGTATCTTCCGCTGCCAAAACGTGTCCAACTCCAGTTGGCGCCACAACTCACAGCGCAGCCAGCAGCTTCCAAACAGACGGGGTCGATGCAACTCCATTTGCCTGAGCTTGACTTGAATCGAGTCGAGGTCACCGGCGGGGATTTCACGGTCTTCCGGGAACAAGCTGAGAATGCGGGAAGCGTGCCCGTCTTCGTCAAAAACCTGAATCGTCTGGCGCCAGGCGGCTTCTTGTTTGCCGCTGATTTCGCCAAGGTACAGAACAGTTCGTTGGGCCGTCTTGCCAAGAGCACAGCCGTCGATTCTCGACGACGCTGAAGTAGCGATGAGCCTTGCCGTCTTTTTTCCGGTTCGTTTGACGCAGCAACATCGAAACGGCAGAATGGCAGAATGTTTAGCCTTTGCTACGGTTTAGGTCTTCACCGCAGCCCTTTTGAAATCGCCTCGATGCAATCATTGCACCTAGTCGCCATTTTGAACCGACAATAGGCAAAAACGCTAGCGAAACTGCGAAAGCCGGGCTAGTGCGGGTTGCGGTAGTCTGCCAAATGAGCCGATCCTCATTCGAGAGGAGGAAGAAAAGCTTGTCCCTTTTGATGGCTCCGCCGTGAGTGCCGGCAAAATTGTTGGAGCGGTTCCGTGGGTGCCGGCTGTCAAAAAAGTTGCGGGCGTCGAGTTTATCGTTGCGGAAGAACTCAATCAGGGTACCGTGGAAATCGTTGGTGCCGGACTTGGTGATGACGTCGATTTGGGCTCCGCGGTTGCGTCAATAGTCGGAGCTGTAGACGTTGCGCTGGATGCGAAACTTCGGCGATGCCGTCGAGATTGAACATGCCGAGATTGTTACCGTTGAAGGTGTCGACGTTCCGTCCGCCGTCAAGGGTCCAGTTGTTCGCGCCGGTTTGTCCGCTGCTCAATGAGAACGGGACGCTTCTATTCAATCCGAACACTTTCTGTTGGGATTGGCGGAGGCGCTCTCCAAATGGGCGGCGCGGATTTCGACCTTGATCGTTTCCAACACCGAGCCGGCCGTGAGTTGGGTGTCGACGCGAACTGGTTAAGCGGCGCTTGGGCTGACGGTGGGCGGGAAGCGGAGCAGCAAAGCATGAGAAGGCAGTGGAGCTGGCGCATGGTTGAGGGCACATTCAGCCTTCTTGACCCTCAAGAGAGATACACTGCTGGGGTGGAAAATAATGATGTTACGGGTTTGCTGCGACGATGGAGCGGCGGAGATGCCTCGGCGCTGGAGGCGTTAACGCCGATGGTGTACGCCGAGTTGCGCCAGTTGGCGCACCGGCACATGAGCCGGGAGAGTAAGGGGCACACGCTGCAGGCGACGGCGCTGGTCAACGAAGCGTTTTTGCGGTTGATGCGGAGTCCGGATGTGAAGTGGCAGGATCGGGCCCATTTCTTTGCGGTGAGCAGCCAAGTGATTCGTCGGATTCTAGTGGACCATGCGCGGCAACGAAGCGCGGAGAAACGGGGACCGGGATTGACGATGGTGGACGTAGATCTGGACCAGAATGCGGGGGCGCCGAGGGCGCTGGATTTGATGGCTCTCGATGATGCGCTGGAGGCGCTGGCCCAGTTGGACCCGGTGCAGTCCCGCGTGGTCGAGATGCGCTTCTTCGGCGGCCTTTCCGCGGAAGAGATTGCTTGCGCGTTGGGAATCGCGCCGAGGACGGTGGGACGGTATTGGTCGACCGCGCGATTATGGCTGCTGCGAGAACTGCGGCGAGGAGCGAAGTGAAAAAATAGTTCTGACGAATGGCCGGGTTTGGCTTGCAATCACGCTGTTGCTATAGAACCGGTTATTTTGATGAACCAATTCCCTTTCACAGTGACGGTCGCGCCTATCACCGGCCCCGGAAACATGGTACGATTCTGCCCTGTGGAACCGACCGAGAGTTCGCGGCATTGGCAACTGGTTCGAGAGATTCTGGACGGGGCCTTGGCTGTGCCTCCATCCGAGTGGCCGGACTATGTGCGAGCCGAGGCCCAAGGCCGGACGGAGATCATCGCCGAAGTGGAGTCGCTGCTGGCCGGGGCCAATGGTACCGCGACGTGGATCGACGGTTCGCCCCTCGACCTTTTAAGCGATTTGAATCCGGACCTTCCGGCTGGCCGGTTGATCGCGCACTACGAGATTGTAAAGAAGCTCGGGGCGGGCGGCATGGGGGTGGTTTATCTGGCCAAGGACACGAAACTAGGAAGACTGGCCGCCCTGAAGTTGTTGGCTTCGCCGCTAGAATCGGCGGAAGAGCGGCGGCGGTTCGCCAAGGAAGCGCGAGCGGCGTCCGCGCTGAACCACCCGAACATCATTACAATTTATGAGTACGCCACGATAGCGGGATTGGATTTTATCGCCATGGAATACGTCCGGGGGACCACCCTCGCAGAACGGTTGAAGCAGGACCGGCCCCCGTTGGCCGAGCTTCTGGAAATCGCCCGGCAGACCGCGGTCGCACTGTGCAGTGCGCACGCGGCGGGGATTGTCCATCGAGATTTAAAGCCGGCGAACATAATGATCACGGCGGAAGGTGCCGTGAAGGTACTGGACTTCGGCATTGCGAAATTGGCAACCTCGACGGGGGATTCCTCCACCGAGCGGCTCTCGATTATAGGTACCCCGGCCTACATGGCGCCGGAAGTGGCCCTGGGACAACAGGCGGATGCGCGGGCGGACATCTTCGCGCTGGGAGTGATCCTATACGAGATGGCGGCGGGGCGACGGCCATTTCGGGGCAAGAACATGGCTGAGACGCTCCAACAACTGATTCAAGCCGAGCCGGCACCGGTCGAGACGTTGAATCCGGCCGCGGCCGGGGAGTTGGGAACGCTGATCACAAAGTGTTTGCGAAAGGATAAGGCGCAGCGTTGGGAGAGCATGGCGGAGGTGGCGGCGGGACTCGAGCGGGTGCTGCATCCTCCGGTGGTGGTGCGGAGTTCGAGGCGTTGGCTGCTGGCGGGGGCCTCGGCGGCGGTGGCGGGAACGGCGACGTTTGGAGTGTCGCGGTGGTTGAGCGGGTCGACAGAGCCGGCGCTGAGCTATACGCTGGAGGCACAGAAGGAAACGGGGCAGTTGCCCTTTGCGGCGACGACGAAGGACACGTTTGAGGGGGGCTGGAAATTCCGGGTACGGATGCATGCGGCGCGGCCGGGGCATTTTTACCTGGTGACGGAGAGCCCGACCGAGATCAGCGTCGTGTTTCCGCTCACAAATCAAGTGGAGCCGCCCGTGAGTTCGAGCGTGAGCGGTTGGTATGTATTCGATCAGAATCCAGGACTGGAACGGGTCTGGGTGATTTGGTCGGGGGAACCTGTTTCGTTTCTCGTGAACGCCGGACGCGCGGATGCCGCGGGGGATACCCGGATTCGCGCAGTATTAACCCGTCTGCCTACCGGTGTACCAGGGATGGCGGGCGAACTATTGCAGTTGCGCCACAAATAACTAACAAGGAGTTCCTTGCGATGCTCTCTCCATCCAAGCGGCTGTCCCTCTATCTCGATTCATTTCCGAATGATTCCGCCGGTCCCCGCGGAACGGAGATGCCACATGAGTAGCCTGGCCTTTCCGGTGGGCAAATACCGGATGCTGATTTCGGCCGTTCCCGATGAGGCGACTTCTGTCCTCAGGGGGAAAGAACTGAACGGCTCGATCATGCTCGAATATCTCGATGGACGCCCGGCGATCACGATGCGGAGCGGTGAGACCGGGATGCTCGAAACGGTAGCAGTGCCCTACGGCTCGGTGCGAGCCGATCAAGGATCGATCGGGCCGTTTTCGATTGTTCTCAATAGCACGCGATGGAACTTCGCGAGTATGTCGATCTTTGAGTTTTCCCCCGGTACGGTGCATCTGCTTTCCTTTCAACTCGCGGTTGGGAACATTCCATACAACTTATTTGCCATTCCAGAGGCAATGAAGATACCTCGGAGAAAGTTCGTGGTCAAGAACAACGACGAGGACGAAATCGGAGAGTTAAAGATCACTTCGGACACCCTAGGCAAATTCACGCCTATCGGCGAAACCCCTATCAAGGTAACCGTGAGCGGCGATTCGGTTTCCTGGAAGGTCGGATTGAAGGAATACCACGGCTTCCTTTTCGGATTGGGCTTGCATGCCAAACACAAGAAAGCGGAAGGAAACATTGGTCTCGTTGGGGCTACGCTTCTTACGGTCGGGGCGGGGGACGGGGACGATTGGGAGGCGACGGCGGTCGGCCCGTAGTTGACATTGCAACTCGATCGATCCGCGGGTGCTACCCGGACAGGTGGCCCCCGTCTACCCTAACCCAGATTTCGAAATTAAAGGCAAAGGATTTCATATGGCAAGCAGCAAACCCAAACAGGTTGAAGCACTTTTGGACTTTCCAAAGACAACGACGACGTTGAAGATTTACTTATTTCCCCCTCGCCACTCGGCCGGAATACCGCTGGACTCGGGCGATCTGATTCTGGAGATCGTCAAGGGCGTTCCGAAGTTCACGATCAGCATGGTCAGCGACAATTCGAGCGCGCCGACGGAGGTGAAATATACAAGCACCTCGGTTCACAAACGGGGCATAATCAAGCCGTTCGACCTCGAGGTCGGAAAAGGGTCCGGCAAAACGACCTGGAAGTTCGCAGCGCTCGTCTTGTCTGAAATAAATGGTGTGCTCCGGATACTCTGTCGCTCGGTCACTATCGGTGGTATCTCCTACGTGTTCTCGGGCGGCCCGCCGAATGGCGAGTTATTGAAGTCATCCATGGAAGTGCTCGTAAAAGCCAATCGTGTGGGTTTACTCAACTTCAAAAACAACATTCCGGGCGACGGCTGTCATTTCGTGGATCTGCAGAACCGGAGTTACCCCGTTACGGTTAACAACAATGAGCTGCGGTGGACCTATGGTACACACAGCTTCATCGGCTATCCCAGTCTGTTTTCGATGAACGAAAGCTGGATCGGCTCAACGAATGCGGAGGGCGGATTCAGGGGGGTGCGGACTTCCAATCGAGACTTGGTGATCGTGACCGAGGAGGACTGGGAAGCCGCCGCGACTGCTCCTTAACCATACCCGATGTCAACCAGCAGCGGAGGATGCCTCAATGCCCCTGACTTTTCCAGACACCGCAATGCAGTTATTCCCTTCCCCGCACCGGTCGTCGGGGCTCCCGGTTTTCCAGGAAGCCCCTTCCTGGGGCAGCGGCGGCATAGAAACCGTACAAGAGAAAATGTTTTTTATGGTCAATCTAAAGGCTGGTGGGTCCGGCCCCCCCCAAGTGACCGATACAGCAACCCTCAACAACCGGGGGACGATCGCCGGGAACCTACTCATCAATAGCAGCCAGCAGTTCGTTCCCTGCGGGATGCCAGAAGTCGGCACCCCGTTTAACAACTCGTTTGCCGTGAACCAAAATCTGGTTCCGATTGGAACAATCCTCCTAAGCAATAGCCCCCCGCCGAACTCGACCAGTTTGTTCCGCCGAACCAGATCGCTTGGACATCCAGCGGACGGTATCTCCGGGGAGCCTCCCAGCTGTTCTCCCTCACGACGTCGGCAAACGGACGATACCAAGGCAACACGCGCGGTGTGGCCGGGGAGCCCAAGGCTGAGGACGACCGGGAGGCGCAGCCTATGGCTCCGGTGGTCGTGGACAATCCCGCGATTTACGAGGCCGCAACAGCCGGGGCCTACTGAATGAGCATCGTTATAAATGCCGCCCAAGTTCGATTCCTCCTTGCTGTTTTTACGTTCGCCGTGGCGGCCTGCCCGCAGGCTGCAAACTTACGGGCGGGCCTCGAACTGACGGGCACTCTGAGCGGCAAGACCCCAGCCGCCTACCCAGTAAGCTTAGCGGCCGGGGATTTTCTGCACGTCGTCGTCGGGCAAACGGGTTCGGACGTCCTCGTGACGCTGAAAGATCCGGAGGGCAAAACGGTCTTCGTCAGCGACAGCAACAACGGAGCGTACGGGCCGGAGACGGTGGCGTATGTAGGGCCGATGAGCGGCGAATACCGGCTCGAGGTCCACATGCCGATTCCAGCTCCGAACTCGGCGTTTTCATTGCGGGTTTTGCAGTTACGGCCAGCGGCTCCGAACGACCGGGAGATGGCCGCCGCAATGGGGCATTTCACAGCCGGAGACAGGGCCCGGGGAGCGCGCACGGCGGAGGGCTGGAAGACGGCGCTGGACGAATACGGACAGGCGCTGCCTTCCTTCGTAGCCCAGGGTGACCGCTACTACCAAGCGTTGATCCAACTGTGTTGGGGGGCGACGCTCGCGGCAACCGGGCAGTTCCGGCCAGCGCTCGATAGATTCCAGCAATCGTCGGCACTATTTGGGGCAGTCGGAGACGAGCGACGGGTGACGGCGACGTTGAACTTTATCGGCGGGATGCAGGATGTGCTGGGAGATCCGGCGGCGGCGCGAATCAGCTACGAAATAGTGCTGGCGCGTCACCGGGCGAGCGGGAATCGTCCGGGGGAGGGGCTGGTACTCCACAATCTAGCTGTGCTGGAACAGACTTTAGGCAACTGGCTAGCCATGGCTTCCGATTTGCAGTTGGCCATGCCGATCGTGAAGGAGACCGGCGACCGGCGGCGCGAGGCGCTGCTGCAACATGGACTGGCGGTAGCCTACCTCGGCCAGGGAGCGACGGCGGAAGCCCTCCCACTGCTGAACGCCGCTTTGGCGACGAGCCGGCAGATCGGAGACAAGCGGGGCGAAGGCGACACGCTCAGCACACTAGGCTACGTTGAGTTGACCCTGCAACGGCCGGAGGCAGCCCTCGCCTCTTTTGCGAAGTCGGTCGCGATTGCGGCCACGACGGGAGACAAACGGGGAGAAGGAATTACCCGGCGAAACTGGGGGTGGGCGTATCAAAAGCTCGGCTTCTACGCCGACGCGGAGCGAGAGCTGTCGAGCGCCATTTCGATCGCCGAAAGCACGCAGGATCGGCGACAGTCGGCTTCCGCAAGGGAGTTGCTGGCGGCCACGCTGTTGCTGGCCGGCGAGCCGGCGCGCGCGCTGCCGCTGGCCGAAGGGGCATTGGGAGAGTTTCAAGCCATCCAGGACCGATCGGGTGAAGCGCGCACGCTGGCGACGCTGGCGCGCATTCGAGCGGCCTTGGGTCAGATGGCGGCGGCGCGGACCGCAGTCGAGAGTTCGCTGGCCCTGGCGGAGAACATTCGAGCACAATCGGTAGCGCAGGATTTCCAGAGCGCCTACCTCGCCGAACGGCAGGACGACTACGAGTTCGCCATCGACTTACTGATGCGGATGGCAGAGCCCAGGGCCGCCTTCGCGATGTCCGAACGGGCGCGGGCCCGCGGCTTGCTCGACATGTTGGCCGAAGCCGGCAGCGGCTTACGCGTCGATGCGGACCCGGCGCTGCTGGCCAAACAACGAGCGATCAGCGAGAAGATCAACGCGCTGGGCGCTCGACTGCTGCCCGTCTATGGCAGGCCGGCTGCCGAACCGATTCTCGAAAGCATTCGGCAATTGGAAGGGCAGCGGCGCGCAGGGGAAGAGGCGATCCGAAAAGCCAGTCCGCGCTATGCGTCTTTGACCCAGCCGAAACCGGTGAATTTGGCGCGCCTGCAAACGGAGTTGCTCGATGCAAACTCTTTGCTGCTCGAATACTCGCTCGGCAAGGAACGCAGCTACGTCTGGCTGGTGGGCAAGGGCGAGTTCCGCGCGTTTTCTCTCCCGGCACGAGCCACGCTCGATGAACAGACGCGCAAGCTGCTGACCCTAATGCCCGGTGCGGACGGGCGGGCGACGGCGGCGGCGGCGCGCGTGTTAAGCGATTCGGTTCTGGCTCCGCTGGCCCCATTTCTCAAGGGAGAGCGAGTGCTGTTGGTGGCCGATGGTGCCTTGCAAAGGGTGCCATTCGCCATGCTGCCCCTGCCGGGAAGCGAGGAGCCCCTTGTGACTCGCTTCGAATCCGTCACGCTCCCATCGGCCTCGACCCTTGCGTTGTTGCGGGCCGAGTCCAGGCGGCGGAAGCCGCCGACCAAGGCGATTGCAATGTTTGCCGATCCGGTGTTTTCGGGCGCTCCCACGACGACGCGGCTCCTTGAACACTTGCAGGCCGGGGCAAAAACGATTCCTCAACTGCCGTACACGCGGCGGGAGGCCGAGCGGATTGTGAAGCTCAGCCCGAAACCGGGAAACTTGCTGGCGCTGGGGCTGAAGGCCAACCGCGCGGCGGCGCTGGATCCAGGGCTGGCGGAGTATCGCTACCTGCATTTTGCAACGCATGGGTATCTGGATCCGGAACGGCCCAGCTTATCGGCGCTGCTGCTTTCCTTCGAGAACGAGAAGCATGAATCTGAAGACGGCTTTCTGCGCGTGAATGACATCTACAATCTTCAGTTCCGGGCCGATCTGGTGGTACTGAGCGCCTGCCAGACGGGGCTGGGGAAAGAGGTCCGGGGAGAGGGACTCGTGGGCCTGCCGCGGGCCTTTCTATACGCGGGCGCGCCACGGGTGGTGGTGAGCCTATGGAACGTCAGCGACGAGGCGACGGCCGAGTTGATGAGTACGCTGTACCGCAAGATGCTGAAAGAGCATCAGAGGCCGGCGGCCGCCCTGCGACAGGCGCAACTGGCGCTGCGGAAGCACAACAAATGGGCGGCGCCGTATTATTGGGCCGCGTTCTTTCAAACCGGTGAGTGGCAGTAGAAAGGAGTCCGTGATGTATCGACCTTTTGGCTTATTGATGATGGCGGCGATAGTCTGGGGGCAAAACCCCACCCGGGGCATCGTGCCCGAAGAGGTGGTGCGGGCCAGGCCGGCGGCGGCGGCCGTCCCGGCGGCCAAGCCGAAGTATCAGCCGGTAGTGCCGGCGGCGAAGGCCGCGCCGGGACGGCAGATCGGGGTCACCATCTGGCGTTTGCGGGCGGCCAAGCCGACCGATACGGGCGCGCGCATTCTCGTACAGGAAGAGAGCCAGAGCGCGGAGTGGGTGCCGGAGCGAGTCTCCTCGACGAGCCGGTTGCAGGCGGGAGACAAGGTGCGGCTTTCGATTGAATCCCCGGAGCCGGGCTACTTGTACGTGATCGACCGGGAGCAGTATGCCAACGGGAGCCGGGCCGAACCGACACTGATCTTCCCGACGACGGGAACCCATGGCGGCAACAACGAAGTGGCCGCTGGCAAGTTGATCGACATTCCAGCGCAGCAGGACCGGCCGAATTTCTTCACCTTGCGCAGGAGCCGGTTGGACCACGCGGGGGAGGAGCTAACGGTGTTATTGACGCCGACGCCGCTGCCGGGCTTGGAGATCGGCCCGAAGGCATTGGTGCTGAACGAAGCGATGGTGGCCGAGTGGGAGCGGAAGTGGGGGGTGGAGAAGCCGGCGGTGTTTGAGCTGAGCGGTGGAGCGGGCCAACCGTGGAGCCGGGCGGAGCAGATGGCGGCGGCGGGGAAGACACGTTCATTGCGGCAGGATGATCCGCCGCCGCAGACCGTCTACCGGGTGACCGTGAAGCCGGGGGAGCCGCTGATGGTGAAGCTGCGGCTCCGGCTATGACGGTAGAGTAAGTATCCCCCGGCAAAACTAGGGGACTTTTTTTGCGGGCCCCTCCAAGCGGCAACCGGGCGTCTCTAACGCGACCCCCGGTTGGGTTTAGCCGTCGATTATCGCCTCCTAAACTGTTGCCCTGCGAATTTCCGCTTCCGCTCTCCGGAGACCCGCGCGGCATGGATCCCGCTCTTCCCCTTGATGTAAACCACAACCTGCAATACCGGCGTACTTCGGCTGTATCGCGGTCATCATGCGCAAAGGGTCGCTCATCATCGGGTTTTCTCTTTTTCGTGCGCTTGCCGGCTCACGACTCGGAGTTTGCCCGTTGGACCAGCGAAATTGTCATCCTACGCCCACCTCCCCGGCAGAGCCGTAGGGCCTCCATAGTTAGTTAGGCGAGAATCACACCGTAAGCCCTGAAGGCCTCGCCCTCGTCCTAACCCTCCAACGCCCCCCGCAAATCCGCCTCAAACCGCCGCAAACCCGTCACCTCTTCAGCCGTCGCCCGCCGCTCAAACCCCTTGCCTACAAAGAACGATTCCCCGCCCCGCCACAGCAGCGCCGCGTACCCGCTTTCCACCATCAGCCCCGCCGTCCCCACGCTACCGAACCCCTTGTCCCGCCGCTCCACCAGCGAAACGAAGCCATCCCGGACAAACAGAAAATGCGTTGTCACTTCCGCCGGCAGCAGGTCAATCCCCGCCGCCGCCAGCTTCTCGAAAATCTCCAACATTACATCTTGTACCGGCCGAGGTCCTCGTCGTTCAGACTCTCCAGCCAACGCTTCAACTCGTCGTTAGTTACCTTATCCGACACCGAGTTAGTCGCCTTCGAAGTCCGGATCACCTGCTCATCAACAAAGATCGGGCAATCCGTCCGCAGCGCCAGCGCCAAGGCATCCGACGGCCGCGAATCAATCGTAATCAACTGGCCGTCTTTCTCCAGCCAAATCATCGCGTAGAAGGTATCATCCTTCAACTCGTTGACCACCACCTTGCTGACATTCGCTTCTAACCCAGCCAACAACGTCTTGATCAAATCATGCGTCATCGGCCGCGGCGTCGCGACCTTTTCGATCTCCAGCGCGATCGCATTTGCCTCGTACATACCAACCCAAATGGGCAATATCGTACCGCCGTCCACATCCTTCAGGATGACTATGGGCGTCTGTGTTACCGGGTCCATCATCAGGCCCCGAATCTTCATTTCGATTTCCACGCGCCCTCCAAAAATCCTATGCTGCTTCGCCAACCAGCGACACGGGCCCCGCCCGCATCACTAACACATCCACATACTGTCCCAGTAAATCCGCCGCCTGTCCGTTCGGGTGCGAGAAATTCACCGTCTTATGCTGCGTCGTCTTACCCACCCACTGGCCGGTCGCCAGGTTAAAGAACTCCACATGAACCTCGTAAGTATCTCCTACGTAGTTAGCGTTGTTCTGGATCTGAATCATCCGCTGCCGCTCCTGCACCTTCATGTGCCGGCGGCCCTTCTCTTCTTCCGGAATCTGATCGCCCAACCCGAGCGCGGAGGTGTTCGGCCGCGGCGAGTACTTGAAATTGAAGATCGCGTCGAACTGCACCTCGTCGAGCAACCCTAGCGTATCGTCAATGTCCTCGTCCGTCTCGCCCGGGAATCCCACGATGATGTCGGTCGTAATCGTCATCGGCCGCTTGGCGGCCTTCATCCAACCGATCCGTTCCAGATACTGCTCGCGCGTGTAGAGCCGCTGCATCCCCTTTAAAATCCGGTCCGACCCGCTCTGCACCGGCAAATGGATATGGTTACAAAGGGATGGCGTCGCATCGATCGCTTCAACGATCGCCTTGGTAAAGTCGCGCGGATGCGAAGTCGTAAAACGAACCCGCCGAATCCCCTTCACCTGCCCCACGCGCTCCAGGCACGTGGCGAAATCCCAGCCCTTCGGCGAAGGATCCCGATAGGAATTCACGTTCTGCCCGAGCAAGGTGATCTCGGAATAGCCCAGGTCGGCCAGACGCCGAACCTCTTCGATCACGCTATCCGCCGTCCGGCTCCGCTCCGGGCCGCGCGTAAACGGCACGACGCAATACGAACAAGCCTTGTCGCAGCCTTCAATGATCGTCACAAACGCCCGATACGGGTTATCTCGCCGCGTATAGGGAGTATCGAACGCCTCGTCGACGTCAAGACTCAGCCCGGTAACCCGCCGTTCGCCCTGTTCAATCTGCACGAGCAACTCGGGAAACTTGGTGTAGCTGGCCGAACCGACGACGAGGGAAACGTGGGGCGCCCGGTCGAAAATCTTCTCGCCTTCCTGCTGCGCCACACAGCCCAACACCCCAAAAACCTGACCGCTCTTGGCGGCGCCCTTCTTGAAGTTCTGAAGCTTGTTGAACACCTTTTGCTCGGCCTTATCCCGAATCGAGCAAGTGTTATACAGCACCAAACCGGCCTCTTCAGCCGTGGCTTTCTGCAAGTAGCCGCGTTCCCGCAGCGTGCCGATGACCTTTTCAGAGTCGTGCACGTTCATTTGGCAGCCAAATGTTTCAATATAAAAGGAGCGGTCCACCTTTATATTATAAGGGGCACGGCCCTCAAGTATTTGGCCGAAACCGCCGAAAGAGCCTTTATGCGGGTTTTGCTATTCGCCCTATGCGGTATCGTCGTTCTCCAAGGCCAAGAGGGCAGCACGACCCGGACGTTCAATTTCGATACCAACGGCAACCGTCAGTTGATCCTCGAAAGCAGCGTGGCCAAAGGGTCGAAAGCGGAATCGGTCCGGAATTTGAACGGCGGGTTGTCGCCGGTCGAAAAGACCGAGGAGCGGGTGATCAAGGACGACGCAACCGGGCGGGTGGTCGAGCGCATCATTCGACGCTACGACGGCAACGGCCAGCCGGGACCTCCCGAGAAGCTCCAAATCGAAGAGCGCAAAAACGCCGACGGCTCGAAGACCACCGAAACGCAGGTCTTTAAGGGCAACCTGAGCGGCGGCTTTTCGATGACCGAGAAGACGATCGCGGTCGCCCGGAAGGTCGGCAACGTCGAGACGATCGATACGCAGGTGGCCCGTCCCAACCTCAACGGGGGCATCGAGCTGATCGAGCGCAAACAGGCCCGGATTGAGACCGGGGACAAGACGAAGCAGGAAGCGCTGACCGTCGAGCGGCGCGATGCCAATGGCAATTTCCAGACCGCCTTGAAAGAGGTGAAGCAGACCAAGGAAGAAAGCGGCGCCACGATCGAGAACTCGGCTCAGTACATCGCCAACCCCGCAACCGGCCAGTTGCAACTCAACGCGCAGTCAGTGGCCGAGTTACGCAAACGGCCCGACGGGTCGGAGTCGAAGCAGGTTTCGGTGTACGGGATGAACGCGCCCGGCAGGCCGAACTCAGACCAGCCGCAGCTTCGCGAGCAACAGTTGATCGAAAAACGGACTGCGAACGGCCAGACCGTCGAAAGCACAAGCATCCGTCGCCCGAACGTGGAGGATCCGAACGTCCTCGGTCCGGCCCAAAAAGTCTCCGAAACGGTCTGCACCGGCACCTGCAAGTAAGATAATGGGCGTATGCCCTTTCCCATCGACCGTCCTCGCCGCCTCCGTCAAAGCCCAGCCATGCGCGATCTCGTCCGCGAGACGCATCTCCAGCCCTCCAACTTCATCTTTCCCCTCTTCGTCGTAGAAGGGGAAGGGATCCGCAAAGAGATCGGGGCCATGCCAGGGAACTACCAGATGTCGATCGACGAAACCGTGAAGGAGTGCGCGGTCATCAAGGCCCTCGGCATCAGCGGCGTAATCCTCTTCGGCATCCCGAAGCAGAAGGACGAGGAAGCCTCCGGAGCTTACGACGAGGATGGCATCGTGCAGCGGGCGGTCCTAGCAATCAAGCGGGAGGTGCCGGGCCTGCTCGTCATCACCGACGTCTGTAACTGCGAGTACACCTCCCACGGCCACTGCGGGAAGATCGTCGACGGCGATGTCGACAACGATATCTCGCTCGAATGGCTGGCCGCCGCCGCCGTAACGCACGCGCGCGCCGGGGCCGACATGGTGGCCCCTTCCGACATGATGGATGGCCGCGTAGCAGCCATCCGCGATTCGCTCGACGAGGCCGGCTTCTCGAAGACGCCGATCATGGCCTACGCCGCCAAGTTCGCCTCCAGCTACTACGGCCCCTTCCGCGAAGCGGCCGAATCGACGCCGCAGTTCGGCGATCGACGGACATATCAGATGGACCCGGCCAACGCGCGGGAAGCGATGAAGGAGATGGCGCTTGACCTCGAAGAAGGCGCGGACATCCTCATGGTGAAGCCGGCCCTGCCCTATCTCGATATCATCCGTCAGGCCTACGACCGGTTTGAAGTGCCCATCGCCGCCTATCAGGTTTCCGGCGAGTTCTCCCAGATTGTGGCCGCCGCCCGCCTCGGCTGGATCGACGGCGACCGCATGATGATGGAGTCGCTCACGTCGATCAAGCGCGCCGGGGCGTCGATCATCCTCACTTACTTTGCCAAGGACGCCGCCCGGTTACTCCATTAAAGCGGCGTAAGTCATCTGGACGAAGGCGGTCCGCTCGTCCGCGCCGCCTTCGCGATGAATTAGGAAGATGCCGATCAGGTCCTTGGCCGGATCGATGAAGTAGTAAGTGCCGTAGCGCCCGCCATGGCCGTGGGTGCCCGGGCTCATGCCCATCGGCGAAAAACCGGGGCGGACTACCGAACTCCCTAAGCCCCAACCCATGCCGGGGCCGTTCGTGGCCAGCTCTCCGGTGTGCACCGTCCGCATGAGCCGTACCGATCCGGGCGAGAGCAAACGGAATCCGTTGGCGGCCTTGCCGTCGCGCAGCAGCGCCTGATACAGCAGGAACAGGTCGCTCGCGGTCGAATAAACGCCGCCTTCCGGGAGCGAATATTTCGCGCCGTCCCGGAACTTCATCACTCCTTCGCCGAGCGGGTCGTCAGTGTACTTCACCGGCTTGCCGTTCCGCAGAATGTAGGCGGTAGGCATGCGGTTCCACTTCTCTTTGGGCGGGAAGATGTAGGAATCCTTCATGCCTAACGGACCAAAAATCCGCTTGGCCAGGAAGTCTTCGAACTTGAGACCGGAATGAACTTCGAGGACGCGGGCAAGGACGGCTATGCCCGTGTTACTGTACTGCCACTTACTGCCGGGAACGTAACTTAACGGAGTCTGGGAGTAGACAAGGGCCACGTCGGCGAGCGACTTATGGAGCGCTCCGTGTAACTCGCCGATGCCCGCCGGGGGATTCAGCGCCATGCCGGCCGTGTGGGTCAGCAGCTGCTGCAGCGTGATCTTCTCCTTCAAGCTCCGGAACTCGGGCAGGTGCTTTTCCACCGGGTCGGAGATCGAAAGTTTGCCTTCCTCGGCGAGCATCAGGATGCCGATCGCGACCATCGGCTTGGTCATCGAATGGAGCTGGAAGATCTGGTCGGCCTTCATCGGGGCCTTCGTCTCCAGATCAGAGTAGCCAGTGGCCTTCAGGTCAACGACGCCCCCGGCCCGACCGATTAGGGTCACGACGCCGGCGGCCTTGCCTTGGGCGACGAACTCCTGCATGCGCACCGGGATGGCCGCCAAGCGGCCGGCGTCGAAACCAGTTTGCGCCAGCAGAACCGGCGCGATAAGAGCGAAGAAGAAAGTTCTCATGCGGACTCCTTGACCGAAGCCAGGTACTCCTGGGGGGAGCGGAAGGTCTTGGTTTTGTACAGGCGGCCCTCGTCTTCGAGGGGGGCGGTCCAGTTATTAGACCACGCATCGCCCACCTCGGCCATCTTCTTCTGCAAGCGACGGTCCAGGCTGGCTTCGAGCTGTTTCCGCCGGCCCGCTAAGTTAGTTAGCTGGAAAGGATCCGTTTGTAAGTCGTAAAGGACCCACGGTTTATCGGCGAAGCGGGCGTAGACATAGCGGTCGGTCCGGATGCCGCGCCAGCCCGCGGCGGTGCCGTCCCCGGCGAACGGGCCGAAAATCTGGAAAAAGGCCTCCCGAGGCCCGCTTCCCTTCCCGGCAAGCAGGTCCCGGCTTATGTCTTTGCCCTGCATCGCAGCGGGGGCCCGGACGCCGGCCATGCCAAGCAGCGTCGGGGCGAAATCGACGTGGGTGAAGAAGGCCGGCGTCGAGGTGCCGGCCTTGATTTTGCCGGGCCAGCGGAGGAAGCCGGGGACGCGGATCGATTCTTCCCAGGGCTTCCGTTTCAGGCGTTCGCCTTGCGAGCCAAGCATGTCGCCGTGGTCGGAGGAGTAAAGGACGATCGTGTTCTCGGCAAGACCGAGATCATCGAGGGCCCGTAGAATTTTGCCGGTGGCGTCGTCGATGGCGGTGACCATTCCGTAGTACTCGGCGATCTGCTCGGGACCGGGGACGCCCGGCTTGGCTTGCCAGTTGGGGCGCATGGTGAGCTTGGCGGCGTCGTACTGCTGGCGATACTCGGGCGGGGCCTTATAGGGGTCGTGGGGCGGTCCCCATTGGACGGTGAGGTAGAACGGCTGATCGGCGGCCTTGGCGGCTTTGAGGAACTCGATGCCGTAGTCGGCGTAGGCGTCGGCTTCGAAGCGGTCCAGGCGGATGGGGTCTGGGGTGTCGCGGAAGATGGTGTTGTTGAAGTGTTGGTGGCTGCACTGGTTGGCGGCCCAGAACTGGTAGCCTTGGCGCCGGGGCCCGGGGGGGACGAAGCCGGGCATGCGGGGTCCGCCGTCGAGGTGCCATTTGCCCACGAAACCGGTGCGGTAGCCGGCGGCGGCGAGGGCTTTGGCGAGCGACGGGCCGTCTTCATTCAGGCGCAGGTCGTTGGCG